>Ga0214921_10000186_pt1 | contig 122094 bp, 127 predicted proteins | sample LL1505_MetaG_FD_177992 | JGI IMG/M metagenome (GOLD analysis project Ga0214921, IMG submission 177992) | Freshwater microbial communities from Lake Lanier, Atlanta, Georgia, United States - LL-1505 | ecosystem: Environmental > Aquatic > Freshwater > Lake | place: USA: Georgia | collected... | reverse complement strand
ATATGTATAAGCATTTGACCAACTTGACGGTGTTTCTATTGATCTTATTCCGGTTCTATTTGGTTTTCTATATGCAGGATAAAATGTATATACTTCAAATGAAACAGTTAATTTAATTTCATTTTTGGTAGTAAAACTTTTATCTCTTGTAATTTCAAATTGATTACTTTCAGGCAATTGCATCACAGCATTTATTACAAATTCATTATATTCAAATGACATATATCTATAAATGCCAATTGTGTCCATTAATGCTGCAGCACAATTAAAATAATCATTTTCACTATTTAAAAAAATCACCAATTCATATTTAGCTGAAATTGGAAAAGGTCTAATTCTTGCTTGTATTGTTTTTATTTCGTCTGTATCCTCAAATTTTGTATTAATCCAAACATTAGGGTTATCCATTTGTTCTGTTAAGATATCAAATCCATTCATGCTAAGAATTCCTCTTGGTATTTGATCGGTATTTAAATCTGTTTTTCTATTATCAGAAACGACATCATCAACAAATGTATCAATTACAAATTTTTCATCACCTGTCATTGAATAATAGAATGGAACCATCACTTTTCGTGTACCAGTTGAAAATTCGTAATACCAAGAAATTTCACCTTCGAATGTATCTAACACTGCAATTGTGAGATTCCTTAAAAAAACTTCGTCATAATTTTTTTTATCACCTATCATATTTACGTTTTTATATATTAAAATTTTCTTTCTTCTAAAACTTATTTAATTCTTATCATAAAATTTTTATGAAACAACTTTTATTATCTGAAAAATGGCGTCCAAAAACAATTGACGACATGGTATTAATACCAAGAATAAAAAAAATATTTGAATCAGGATTAAATGATAATGTAATCCTTTATGGACATTTTGGAACTGGTAAAACTACATTAGCAAGAATACTTATAGGAAAATATACCAAAAACTCACCAAAATTAGAATTAAATTCATCTTTTTATACTTCAATTGATGATTTAAGAACTAAAATTGATGACTTTTGTTCTAAAGTTTATATGGGTCTAGATATGTCTATAGATATAAAAGCAGATACTATTAAATATGTATTTTTGGATGAATTTGAAAGAACTTCAAAACAATATCAAGATGCCTTAAAAGCATATATTGAGGAATATTCTGCTAAAAATGTTAGATTTATTTTAGTCACTAATCATATCAATAAAGTTTCAAAAGGAATATTATCAAGATTTTCGCTTGTAAATTTCGATTGTCAAGATCCTTCTGAAGAAAAATTATTAAAAACATTATTTTATAAAAGAATACAAGAGGTTATTGCACCAGCAGAAAATTTTCAAATTAATAAAGAAGATTTAGCTAAAATTATCAATAAAAATTTTCCAGATTTTCGTCAAACTTTAATTGCTATTGATCATTTCAGAAGAAATGGTGAAATTTTAAATTCAACTAATATAGATATTAAGAAAAAAGAAGAATTATATAAAATAGCTCTTGGTGAAACTAAAACATTTGATGAAATATACCATTATATACTTGAAACATTTACAGCGGAAGGTGTTGATGAAATGATAACATTACTTGGGCGTCCTTTTATAGATTATATAATACAAAATCAACCAAATTTGATTGAAAAACTTTTTAAAGTAAGCGCAATCATAACAGATCATACAAGATTATTAGAAACAAATACAGATCCACTTATATTAGGTATAACAATTTTATCCAGAATCAGAGAAGTTTTTAATTAATATATAACTTATGTTTAACTTCACCGATTTTTATGTAATTGATAAAAATGATCCATCATATACAGCTGATCAAGTTATAGAAGATGATATAATAAAAGTTATTTTACAAAAATATAAAATGATATTATTCACCAATAAAGGTGATGTTATGGGTGATCCTTTTTTTGGAGGTGATTTAGAAATGTTAGTTAATCAAACAACCGTTTCAGCATCATATGTGGAAAATGAATTACATTCGCAAATTATTGATTATATACCAGAATTAACAAACATGAATTTTAGTTTAAAGGTTGTATTTACACAAGATATGGTTAATTTTTATGATATAATGTATATTTATTTTCAAATAGCAGATTATGAGGTTTATGCTCAATTTGGCAAATCTATTACTTAATTGTAATAGATTTTTTTATATATAATATATGAATTATCTTAAATTATTTGAAAATTTTACCAAAAAAAGAATTTTAATTATTGTTGATGTACAAAAATCATTTGAAAAATTTTTCAATAAAAATTATTTAGCCGCATTAAATACCTATTGTAATGATTTTGATAAAGTTTATCAAATTTTTGATAATCATCATGAAGGGAAAAATCCTGATAAAGATTTTTTATATGATGAAACACCCGATATCGAAAATAAAAATGATTTATATAGATTTAATAATCAAGTAGATTTAATTGAAAAACGATATAATTATGATGTTGATGTAGATTTTTATAAAAAAATATTATCAAACGATACCTATAATAAAATAAAAGAAAAAGAAACTAATAATTTTTTAAAAAGAGGAGATTATTTCAACACAACAGAAGGAACTATTATTGTTTATATTGGTAATAATCATAAATGGTTTCATGCTCCTATTAAATTATATGATTTATTAAAATCATTAAAAAATGAAGAAGTTGTAATAGTTGGTGGTAGTGAAGGAGAATGTATCTTAGATGTTATGACAACAGCAAAAGCACTTGGTTTAAAAATATTTAAAAATGATAAATATATTTATTCAGCTACAGATTGTCCTATAAAATAATTTTATTTTTAATTACTAATACCGGTTTTTTAAATAATTCTGTTTTTAAAGAAAAAATAAAATCATTTTCTTTCATTTGTTTAACCTTGATATAATCATTTATATCTTCTTTATATTCTTCTAAATTTTGCAAATTATCAATTTCAAATTCATTTATTTCCATAATACTTGAAAATCCCTTTTCTATTATTAAAGAAACTAATTCTTGTATAGAAATTCCTGATTTCTCAGAAACTATTTTTAGTTTGCCATGCAATTCGTCACTAACATTTATCGTTTTCATATTTTCTTATGTTTTTACTTATATGTAATTTTTCTACATTAGTTTTAAATCCAAATATAGAAAAACAACATTTTTTATATTGGATATATAAAAATAAAAAATAAAAAAATTACATTATGTCAAAAGTAAACATCCACCTCGAGTATATTTGGCTTGATGGTTCTTATCCTCAACAAATCCGTTCAAAAACAAAAATTATTGAAAGAGAATTAGATATAAATCCTTTTAATAAAGAAAATGTAACCACGTTAAATACATTATTTTTTAATTGGAAAAATAATATAGACACATTACCGATGTGGAATTTCGATGGTTCTTCAACAGGACAAGCAGAAACTTCAAAATCAGAATTGTTATTAAAACCTGTTAATATATTTAAAGACCCATTTAAACAAAAAGGATTTATTGTTGTAGCAGAAGTGTATAATACAGATATGACACCGCATTGGTCAAATAAAAGAGCAAAAATGGTTGAAACTTTAGATAAATATGATGATGATACTATGTATGGTTTAGAACAAGAATATTTTATTTATTATGGTGACAAACCTCTTGGATGGCCAAAAAATGGATTTCCTGCTCCACAAGGGCCTTATTATTGTTCTGTTGGTGGAAAAAATGTTGCGGGTAGAGAATTTGTTGAAAGACATGCTGAATTATGTGAATATGCCGAATTGAAAATATCTGGTATAAATGCCGAAGTAGCATTAGGACAATGGGAATACCAAATTGGACCAGTATATGCAAAAGAAGGTTCTGATCAATTATGGGTTTCAAGATATATCTTAGAAAGATTATCAGAAGTATATAATTATCATATAGTTTTAGATCCAAAACCTTATATTGGAAATGAATGGAATGGCTCTGGCATGCATGTTAATTTTTCAACTAAAACTATGAGAACTGATTTAATTAATAAAAAGAAATTAGTTATTGAAGCATGTGAAAAATTAGGAAAATATATAAATGAACATATAGCCGTTTATGGCCCAAATAATGAAAATCGTTTAACTGGCGCAAATGAAACTTGTTCTATAAAAGAATATAGATATGGAATTGGTGATAGAACCGCTTCAATCCGCATACCATCTTCAATTGAAGATTCTACAACACCTGGATATTTAGAAGATAGAAGACCTGCGTCTAATGGTGATCCGTATGAAATAATTGAAAGAATGGTTTTAACAATATGTGGGACAAATGAAATGGAAAAATTAATATTACATGGTAAATTACAAGAATTTAAATAATTAAAAAAACCTCTCAATTTGAGAGGTTTTTTTAATTATTTAATATATTAAACTGGTAATTCTTCATTACCACCTTGTGCTTGTGTTTGCGCTTGTGGCTGAGTTTGTCCCTGAACTTCTTCCATTTCTTGTCCCTGTGGTTGTACTTGTGGCTGAGATTGTACTTGAACTTGTGCTTGCGCCTGTGGTTGTCCTTCGTCTTGAATTTGAACTTGTGCCTGACCTTGCGCTTGTGCTTGTCCTTGAGCACCACCGATAATAGCTGATGCTGGTATTTTTTCAACATCTAATCCATTTATAAGAACCCATTTAACAATTTCTTCAGCTAACATTGCATTACCCATTAAATCAGCAATATCTTTATTCATATTTTGCTTAACTTTTTTAGCATAAGCTGAAAGTAATTTTGCCTCAACATCAGCAATGATGTTTACTCTATATGTGTTTTCAACCTGAAATACGGTTTCGTTTACTTTTTCCTCTGGTTTAGTTCTAAAACCTTCAAATTTTCTAATATGTTTCATTTAAAAATCTAATTTTGTATATTATATATTATATTTTAAAACCGCTTTTTATTAATGTCCCATATTTAATAAAAATAGAAAAGTCGAAAGAGCTGCTAAACCACCTATCCATATATTTTTATTCTTTAATCTATGTTTTAATTCCTTTTTATTCAGTTCTAATAAAGAATCTTTTAATGTAATTATACTATCCTTTGTTGATATTCTTTGATTGCATATTACTATTTGTTGTTTCAAATTATCAATCTGTGAGCTTCTAGTTTTTAATAATGAATCCGACATCTTAATTTGTTCTTCAGCTAAAACATTTGCTTTTTTATAGTCATCTACAACTTGCACTAAAAAATTAACCGTTGAATCACATTCTGCATGTAATCCCCTATAAAGCTGCAAAATTTCTAAATCTGTATTAATTTTCATAGCTTGTTTGATTGTTATTACAATTCCAATTGTATCTTTTGTTCCAGTAGTTTCATTTTCAGCAAGTAAATATCTTGGAATTAATGTGCTTTCATTAATAGCAACAATACTATAATTTTTATACTGTGAGAAAGCAGAAATTGTTGTTAAAATTAAAGTTAGTATTAATAATAATTTTTTCATCGTTAATTTATTTTTTTAGAAAGTGAAATTAATAAACTATCACTTGTTATATTTATTGTATGTGTTTCAAAATAATTTATTTTATTTTTCACATTAGAATATCTTCCTTTGTAATATTCTGCTTGTTTTTCGTTTTGTTGAGCTACCACTTTAGCATCCGAATATTTATCTTTTAGTTCAACTAAAACTAATGAATCAGCTTGAAACGATTGTTCAAGTTTATCATATTCTTTTTGTTTTTCTATACCAACATTAATTAAACTATCATCAACTTTTTTAAGAGAGTCAATTCTATTATTTAATTCTTTTTTTTCTTTATTAAAATCTGTATATTCTTTTATTCCAAAAATAAATATTCCAACAGATAAAATAATTAAACCAATAATAAAAATTTTGTTCATAATTTTTTGTTTTTTTAATTTTTTTTTGTATCTTTGCATTATATATAAAAAAAATTTTTACTCATGAAATTAGTTTGTTTTGACTTCGACAAAACCCTTATACATACTATGGAACCTGAAGAAGGTAGAAAAATTTGGTTGCGTGAAAAAGGTGAAATTTTTCCACATCCTACAGGTTGGTGGTCAAAAAAAGAATCACTTGATATGAGTGTTTTTTATCCAGCTATGAATATGTGGACATATAATAAATATATTGAAGCAATTTCTGAAGAAGATAATTATGTCTTCATCGCCACTGGACGCTTGGATAAACTTAAACAAGAAGTCCAAGCAATATTGGATTTTCATGATTTTAGATTTCATGATGTATTTTGCAATTGGGGTGGTGAAACTTTTAAATTCAAAACAAGATTGTTTGAACAAATACTTCGTAAAAATCAAAAAGCTACAGATTTAATTATTTATGATGATAGATACGAACATTTGGTTAAATTTGTAGAATGGGCTGCGGAAACTGAAAAAGTTTTTTCTACAAAAATTACTATTATAGATGTAGTTAATAAAATTCAAATGTATTAATATGTTTAAATGGTTTATATCTTTATTTGAATCAAAAAAAGTTAAATTATTAAAACAACTCCGTAAGGGAGATAAAGTTAATATTTATCTCCCTTGCGGTTATCACGCCAAGATTGATGGACAACTATATGACAATCAAGTTGTGAATATTATTATTTATAATAACGATCCTGTGTCTAAAAAAGTTTGGTTTTTTTATAAAATTAACGGTAATGATATAAGTTTTGTTAAATCGTATAATTCGGAGATTTTTAAAGATTATATCTTATTGAATATAGTTACAAAAGATGAACCTAAACCAAAAAGTAAACAAGATTTAGAAAAAGAACTTGAAAAAGCTATTTCTGAAGAAAATTATGAACTTGCAAAAATATTAAATCAAGAAATTAAAAAATTAAAAGATGCCTCAAACTAAAGAATTAGACCAATCCAAATTGGATGAAGTTATTGAAGGAGTTTATGCCGTTATAGTTTGGAATGACGACATAAACACATTCGATTATGTAATTAATTGTTTAATGAAATATGCTGGACATGAACAACAACAAGCGGAACAATGCACTTTCTTAATACATTTTAAAGGTAAATGTGATGTAAAAAGAGGTTCTCAATCTGAAATGCAAATTTTAAATAATAAATTATCTGCTTGTGGTTTAACTACTACATTAGAAGAATTTTAAAACCAATTTTTTGAATTTCCATTATTAAATGGATTTTTATTATTATTTGAGTATTGATTCATAAATCTTCTTTGTTTAGTCACATTTGTTAATGCTGAATAATCAGCCTTGTCATAATCTGGATATTCTTGATTTTTCAGCATATCATTAAACCATTTAATAGTATTTGCGTCTACTAATTCATAAGCTGCAGATTCCACCATTTCTCTAAAAATAAATTTAGAAAATACACTTGCAGCATTTACAATCGTCATAACCGTATCGTCATTTCCTGTATCAGCGGCGTATCTTATATTACCGGAAGGTAAAACATGTTTGATAAAAGTAGTTATTTCGTTTACAGTATTTGTATTATTTATCTCAAAATTTCTTTTATTCATATGTTCTTGGTAGTCTTTAACTAAAAATTCTTTATTAGTTGTTACTCGCAAACCTATTTTTTCTTCTTCTGAATCTATACGATGCTTATAACGGAAAAATATACCAGAACCATAATTATTATTACCATCAAAAAGATGTGGCATTTCTGCTAAAAATTGCCCACCATAAGTATTGTATTCAACAACCGCTTTTACATTTTCTGGATCAAAATATTCATGAGTTAAAACATAAAATATTTCAGCTAATTGTCTAACTGAAACTAGATTAGACCTATATATACCAAATTGCTGTAACATGAAAAAATCAGAAAGATATTTATATTCTTGTTTATGCATTTCAATAACTTCCATAGGTTTTGGTGTTATTCTAAACATATTTATAACCGAATAATCTTGACCCAAACCTTCAGATATATCAACCGATACAATAATTTTTAATTTTTTTCTATCTAACGGGGAAAATATAGAAGTATCATCAATAAATTTCAAATCTTCATAGTTAAACTTTAATCTTCTATCAAATTCATAAGATGGATAGTGAATATAAGATTTTTTATTTTTTAATAAATCATCAATCAATGCTTCACTTAAAAGCGAACGAGAGCCATCTACAAATCTTAAACCATATTCTTGGTTAAATGCATCTTCGCCACCAATTTCTTTAGTAGTTTCTTCTTGCCAAGTTGTTACATAAGCTATTTGTTGTATAAAAATTTGTTTATCATCTTTTTCTACCATAAATCTTTTAACATCTTCAGCAGCTGTAATTACACCCTCATGCTTATTATATATGTGAATTACATGTTTTTCCAAATCAGCAATCCATTTCATCTCGACTTTGGTTTGAGGAAATTCAGCTTTTACTTGTTCAAAAACTTCTTCTTTTGTTAAACCATGTTCAAATAGTTTATTTTCAAATAAACGAAAATATGTTACAAATCTTCCTTCTACTTCATACCAATATATTCTTTTAGATTTAAAATTAGTTTTTAATGGATCCAATTCATCTCTTTCTGAATCTGATAATAATTTATAAAATAAATTCATTCCTTTTGGTGTGGATGTTATAATTATTTTTGAATTATTAACAGCGGAAACAATTGGATAAACTGCTGTATAATATGGTTCAATTATATTAGATGGAATATGTGCAAATTCATCTAAATAAAGTAAATCAATAGTAAAACCAATAGCAGGTGTTTTACTTCTTGCTGCTGTTCTAATTTTACAACCATTTTCGCACACCATAGATTTTTGGTTCCAGTTCTTTATACCAACTTTTAAGAAAAATGGTAAATTTACATAAATTGATTTAATTTTATCTACTATTTCTATAGTTGTATCACGAAGATTTGCCACAATCATTACATTTTTATCATTATTAAATGTTATAAAATGTAATATTGAAATAGCTGCATTTATTGTTTTACCTGATTGTCTTGAAGCACAAAGTATTACACGTGGATTTTTGTATAAATCTAATATATCTTTTTGGTAATCTCTTAATCTAATTGGACCAATTGATCCATCTTCTCTTTTAATTTGGCAGTATTTTTCTGCAAAATGATGTATATCATCCATACATCTAATATATTCTTGAAATTCTTCAGGTGTTATACCAAATGATATACCTGATCTTCTAACACCAACTTCGCCTTTGAACCAAGGGTTCATATATCTTTTTATTATAATACCGTCACTCATTTGTTCGGTTATTTCAGATACATTTTTTGAAGTGAATATAAATTTTTTATTTTCTTCTTGTTGTTGCTTTTTCGTTGTTGCCATACGAAATTATATTTTTTAATATATAGTAAAAAATTGAATTCCTATGGCGGAAAAGAAAAATGATAAAATAAATAATCTTCAAGAAGAATTTAATAAAATTCAAGAAGAAAATAAAGATTTGGATGTAAATATGTATCTAGCTAAATTAGATGATTTGCCTGAATTGGGAGAAATTCAAATATATAATTATGAAGCTGATATAGTTGAGGCGAAAAAAAGAGCTGATAATGTTTTAAATTCTCTTTTAGATTTATATTTAGGTGATGCTCCTAAAGTTAAAGAACATCAGTATATACAAAATAAAGTTTTTGAAGATGCACAAAACTATGCGGAAACTTTATTTTTAATTGGTATGACAAGAAAGCATTTTATTTCTCAGTTAAGACAAGTTGATAATGGTGAAAATAATGCAAGAATGCATGAAGTTGTAAATCAAACAATGGGTCAAATGAGAGAGAATATTAAATTCAATACAAGTGTTAAATCTGATTTGGAAAAATTTTATAAAGAAATAAGAAAAGATTTAGGGTTGAATGATATGCAAAATCAAGTTCAAGAAGAAGAATTTGAAAATACAGAAACTAATGATAATATGGTGATGGATTCCAGAAGGATGAATGAGATGATTTCAACATATTTAAAAAATAAATAATAATATATAGATAATGGAAAATATTTTTACTTTTGAAGAATTTTTAGTTGAAAAAAAGAAAGGCTCATATTATAAAGGACATTATGTGCCTGGAAAATATTTAACTAAAAATCCTGGTGCCATGAAAAAAGAAATAGACAGATTTCGTGGTAAAAAAGAATATAAAAAAGACTGGGATGCTGATTATACTTCTGGCAAAGGTGGTAAAGGTAAAAGAGTAAAAACTAAAAAATCTGCAGCAACTAAAGCATATCAAAAAATGTTTGGAGATAAATAAAAATACAAATATGAAACATTTACTCAATTTCAATGAATTACATGAAGACTTCTCTCAATATTTAACAGAAGAAGATTTTGATTTAACAGATGATGGTATAAATGAATTATTGTCTGATGACATTTCCGAATCAGATGATTTATACGATGATGAAGTTAAAATTGATGAAGCAAAAAAATCAGGCGTAACAGAAGCGTTAAGAAAAAAAGCAAAAGCATCTGGAATACCTATGGGTATTTTAAGAAAAGTTTTTTCAAAAGGAATGCAAGCATGGAATGCAGGACATAGACCAGGTGTGGCTCAACATCAGTGGGGAATGGGTCGTGTAAATTCTTTTATAACTGGTGCTGGTGGAGCAAGAAAAGCTGATGCTAAATTATGGGCTCAAGCAAAAAAAGCTAAAGCAAGAAAGAAGAAATAAATAAAAAACCGCTTAAAAGCGGTTTTTTATTTCCATTTAAAGTTTTCAAACTTCATTAAATAAGAATTATCTATTTTAACTGATTTAGTAATAATATTATTATATTTATTTCCAGTAATTTTATTTACAATAAATTCTGGTTTATCATAATCTAAACCTTCTTTAATTACTTGTTTTAATCCTATATCTGATTTTGATAGAATAAATCTAAAATAAGAATTCATTTCACTAGTCATTTTAATAGTATCAAAGTCATTATCATAAAAATTCAATTTTGAATATTTAGTAACCTCTTTATCTATGAATTTTTGGTTTTGAATTTCATAACCTGTTAAATGTTGTAAATTAATTAAAGCCTTTTTAAAAATTATTTCATCAGAATTAACATTATAAAATGTTTCATTAATAAAATAAAATTTCTTTATATCAATTCCTTCCCATTTTAATTTTTCCATTAATTTTTCCAAAACTTTAGAATAATATTTTTCAGTATTATTAGAACATAAAATATAAATATCTTCATTTTTATTTTTTAAACCAGAAATATTTTCCCAATTAATAGTAAAATCTAATTCGTCAATTATATCTTCATTTAAGAATTCTTTTAATGAAATTGCGAAATCTAACATACCAATTTTTTTATTTTTGGCAATAACTTTTAATTTTTCAAATAATTCATTTGGAAGCCAATAAACTTTGCCATTATATTCAATTTTATTTCCTTGTTTCTTATAAACACCATTTTTGAATAAATTATAATCAGTTTTAGATATTTTCATTAATGGTTGATTTGGATTATTTTTATCAACAATCCAAGGTTGTGAATTTACACTTATTAATGTGTCAATATCAAAAATATGTCCTACCATTATTTAAAATAATTTTTAATATTTATAGAAATTTCATGTGCCCTACCATCATTTCTTGGTTCTGTATAATGTTTTGTTGTCCAACTAACTCCACCAGATAAATCTTTATCAAAACTAATGCATTTAGGACATTGTCCTGGTGAAGTATCGCCTTCATATGTGTATGTTGCTTTACACCATGGGTTGCTGCATATTGATTTATTTTCCATAGTGTATATATTAAAAAAGGAGACAAGTGTTTTTTGTCTCCTTTTTAATTATTTTATAATATTTTTTTCTAGTGCAAATTCATATAAAATTGGAAGATTTAACTTTTGTATGAATTTTTTTCTTATATCTTCAAAATTTTTGGCTTTTAAGATTATATCTATAATAGTTAAGCCAAATTCTTCTTGATAAGTTAAATAAACTTCAGACCAATTTATATTATAATGATTTTTTGATAACCATTCTGCATCACCACCAGAAAGCCAATAAAGTGCTTTATCTGGAGATATATTATTTATATCTATATTAAATGAAGTTTCCCAAAATGTTTCATCTTTTATGTCTTTTTGTATTGCTATTGCTATTGCTTCTGATAAATCTGCCGTTACTTCATTTTCAATTTCAAAAAATAATTCGCCATTTAATTCTTTACTGATTCTTATTCTACTTGAACTATAAATAACATCAGAAATTTCTTTTACTTTTGTTATTACTCTTTTCTTTTTCATAAAAGAAAATTTATTTTTTATATCCATTTCTGGATTACTTTTTAATCCCAGATTTCGATTTTCCGTTAAAATTACCATTTTCCCATATGCCGTTTTCCCATATGCCATGGAAATGACCATTCTGCCATATTCCATAATGCCAGTTTCCAGCATAAAAATTTCCTTCTTTCCAGATTAAAGTATTGTTTTTGATTTCTACTACAGCATCCTCTATTTCCGAGTTCACTAACCACTGCAAATTATGTTTGATGAGTTGTTCTTCTATTTTAATAGGATTTGTTAAGACCCTATCTACAACTTTAAATTCTTTAAACCTCATAAAATTAATTTTTTAAATTAATACAATATATATTCAAAAAATTTTTAGCTTTTATTCCATAAAAGAGGTTTTTTTATAATTATTTGAAATAGGATTTAGGGGTTTAATATATAATAAAAATATTATATTTTTTCATGAAATATTTATATACTAGAGATATATTTTTAGAACATTTTAAATTTAAAATAGACAATACCGAAGAAATAAATGAAGTTGTAACAAATGAAATTACATTTGGTGGCTCTTTATTAGGTCGTTTTATAAACTCAACAATTAGAAAAGCTAAAATTGGTTACAACTATTCTCGTGTAGAATCAATTGTTAAAGCTATTGAAAATGAATTAAATAATATTATTTTTGATAGTTTATCTGATGAAGAAAAAAAAGAGATTAAAATATTATTAGTAAAATATTATTTAGCAGAGATAAAGAAAGTTTGCGATGACACAACTTTAAAAGAATCTGAAAAAATTAAACAATTAATAGGTAATAATGGGGAAACTGGATTAATAAAAGGTGCTATTGATTGGTCAAATACATTAGATGAAGGACAAGAAATTTTTGGAATAACAAAAGAAACATTAATAGAAAATTTAGAAAATTTTAAAAAAGCAATAAAAAATATTAAAGATAATTCTGATAAAAAAGATGAGTTAATTAAAAATATTGAGAAATTATTAGAAACAACAGAAAAATTACACGCCGAATTTACTGGTTCAACTGCTTCAGTAACTGGTGGATCCGCTAGTGTAACTGTAAACCCAATAAGTTTAAATTTTGGTGCTGTTATAACAGGTTCGCAATCAGTTAAAACTATTTCGTTAACCGCAAATAATTTAAAAAATAAAGAAATTAAAATTTCAGGTTCTAATATTTTTCAAATATCACTTGATGACGTGACATATTCAAATGCTTATAAAATTAAACCAACAGGTTCTAGTTTTAGTACATCAATTTATGTGAAATTTATAGCTTCACAAAGTCCAAAAATGAATACTCCACAAAGGGAGATTATAAATATATATGGATATGATGTTGATTTAGATATACCCGTTGAAGGTATCAGAAAACCGACTCAAAAAGTTTCAAGTCCACCAGCAACTCCCAAAAACCCAAATAATCCGATAACAGCTATTAGTTTAGTTAGTAATCTTCCTAATAGTTTGCAGTCACTGCAGAGTAAGCCTGTTTTTATAAAATTGAAAAATAAAAGTGGTAAAATTGTTCCGGTTGAAATAAGAAAAATTGAAAAAATTCTCAGAAGAGGTGAAATAGATCCAAGAAATAATAAGGGAAAAAGATTATCGAATCCTATTTTTCAAATTTTGACTAAAAAAGGTACTACTAGATATGTTGAAGAAATATATGAAGGTATTATTGAAGATACTTCATTGGAAAAAATATACGAAAATTTCATTTTAAATTCATATTTATTCGAAGCAATTGTCGATCCTGCTGATATTACAAAAGCAAATGGAGAGCATGAAACAATACTTAAAAAATTGAATATTAAAAATTTAATTAATTATTTAAGAAAAAATAAAAAAGATAATGCTGACAAAGATTTTTTAGAGTTTGCTAAAAAATTCAAAGATAATTCATTTACTTTAAATGCTAATAATTCAGGAATAGGAATTCCTGAAACCGAATTAATTATTGGAATTATGGAAGAATTATACAATAAATTGGATGAGCATGATGATTATTTTTGGAATGAAGATGGAATTAAAGAAAAAGAATATTTAGAAGAATGGCTTAAATTAGCAAAAACAATAAAAGAATCTGATTATTCTAATTCTGAAACTAGTTTAAAAGCATTTGAAGATTCATTTGGAAGTAATTTTGATCCACAAACTGCAACAACTGAAAAACAAAAGAAAGAATTAGAGGAAAAAATTGAAAATTCTAAAACAACAATTAATTTTGTAGATGAAGCTGGACAAAATAGATTATTAAAAATAGTTGATTTATTTGGTAAAGCTTATAGTTGTTTTGCTATAGATTATATACCTTCTGGTCGTCCAGGTGGTAGAATTTCTACAAAAACGAGAAATGAATATTTTTATATTGGCTCGTCAGCCGTTCCTACTATGACACAAGAATCTGGTCCAGGATTTGGTCCTTGGGTTAACAAACTTATTTTTAGAAAATTTGGCGAAAGAATAACTGAACTAATTTCATTTGAAAAATATATTAAAATTTTGGGCCCGTCAACTATAGAAACAAAAGATGGTAAAAAAGAAGGCAATGTATTACTACAATTCATGAGAGATATGATAGATCAAAACGATCTCAAAAATTTTGATCAAAAGCGTTCTGATTTCTTAACTAAATATTTTGGTATAAAAGCAAAAATAAAACCAGCTGAGAGAACTGGAAATCAAATAGAAGATTCAGAGAATGTAGATCAAATTAAATGGATTGTAGAATCTTTCAAACCAGAAACATTAAAAGAAGGTATGTTTATAGCTTTTTGTTGCAAGCCGGCAAAAAATAATACAACATTTGAAGCAACAGCGAAAAAAATAGTTGGTTATATAGCTAAAATAGAAGGGGAAAATGTTTTAATTAAATTCCAAGTTGGAAGTTTAGCAATAATTAAAGCTTATTCAGAATATAAATCGCTACCAGCTCAAGCAAATCTTGGACTTAAATTTGATTCTAAGAAAAATACATTTGTTGGTGCTTTTAAGATGCCATTAGAAAATGGTAAAAAAATCAATTTAACTGTTGCGAATATTGATTCTTTAGCTAATACTAATACATTTAGTATGGAAATTGAAGGTGGTAGTTTTTCTGGTGGAAGTACAAGACAATTCCCACCAGGTATTTTAAATGCAAAAGGAGAAGCTTTAATAAATGAAAATTTAACAAAAAAATCTTTAGATATTACAAATGATGTTGAGCTTAATATAAACGGAGCTTATAATGCTTTAACTTCTAATGCAAAATTTGGCAAAGATGTTGTAGTCGGCGCTTATTTAGTTAATAATAATTTTATATGAGATATTTAAAAACATACGAAAAATTTGATTTAGCAAAAGAAAAAGTGCCTTTAGAAATAAAGGCAGATATGACTCTTTTTAATCAATCTGAAATGAATAAAAAGCAATTTGATAAATATAAAGCTAAATTGCAACAAATATACAATACATATTTAGAGGATGACACACCTTCAGATACAGGTATAGCAAAAGATTTATATAATAAATTAATTGCTGCTAAATTTATTAAAAAGACGACTCCTAAAACAAAAAATCAAATAATTTGGAAAAATCCGGATCAACAAGATGATCCAAATACACCAACAAATCCTCTTTTTAGCAAATATGCAGAACAATTGGAACAAGAAAGAAAAATCAAAAAGTCCGAAGAAACTATAAAACAAAAACAAAAAGATTTAGAAGCTAAACAACAATCTATACAACAAAATCAAGGTGACACACAAGTTGCTAAACAGGATATACAAAATACAGTTAAAGATATTCAATCACAACAAACAACTTTACAAAAAGCGGATTCTACAGCAGCCGAATTAAAAACACAAGCTAAAAAAGATTTAGATTTAGAAAGGAAAAAATTAGAGGATGCTAAAAGACGAATTCAAGCGTTAAAATAATCAAAACCATATTTTATTAAATTTGATAAAATATGGTTTTCAAGTTTAATATATAACATAAATAAAAATAATATACATTTATGCCAGCAGTAATAATAAGTAATTATAAAAGACCAGGAATTTACATAAACGAATATGACAATAGTGTATTATCTAGTAACACAACACAAGGTATTACAAATTTAGTTATCGGTGTATCCAAAACTGGTCCTATAAATACTCCTGTGCTTATTAAAACAACACAAGATTTAACAAACTATTTTGGTGGAATCGATAGAACATTAGAGAGAAAAGGATCATTTTTTCAAAGAACAATAGCACAAATGATTCAATCTTCTCCTGTTTATGCATTAAATCTTTTAGAAACAGATAGCACATTAGATCAAATTGAATATGCACCATTATCAACCGCAACAAATAATACTAATGATTCAATAACTACCGGTGCATTAAGTGCATTTTATGATACTACTGGATTTTGGAAATTAAGTACAGATTCATTTTTATCACTTGTAGCAAATAATCAAAACTATGAAAACAGATTATTAAACTTTACAAACGTATCTGGTTCATATATCACAGTATTTGTATTTAAAACAACTGCAACTGGATTTGATGTCAGTATGACTCAATGGTATGGTTCTATCACAAATGTACCACCATATGTTTATCCAACTGATTATGTTTCTGATTATATGGTAGATGTAATCGTAGTAGCAGGTGATTGGTCTAATTATCAATCATTAGCTGTGGATAAAACTTTTTCAAAATATTTTGATTCAACTGGTTTAATCAAATCACAAGTTGAAAACTTTATTAACGATAGAAATGTAACTTTATTAAAATACTATCAAGGTTTAAGTTTTATTCCTTACTTTAGAGATCAAAATAATCAAAACATATTCATCGAAACTGTTATTAATCAAGATACACAAGTAACTGGTTTATTCTGTGCATTTAATGCAGATTTATTAGAACAAGATTATCCAACAGGAGCAGTTGATTTACTTGGTAATAATTTAATTAATAGCAATAGTTTAATAGATTCAACCGCAACTTCAATAGATTTCTTATCGTATCAACAAAATTTAATTTCATTTAACAATTATACAAATAGTTATTTAGATGCAGTTGGTAATGTTTATTCAATTGATCCAGGTAATGAATTTTATAACAAAACTTATGGTACAAGTTTTAGAACAAATACTTTTGCAGAAGGAAGAGTAAGTGGTATTTGGAGAAATATCTCAACATTTAGTTCTACTACAGCAGCAGTTAATTATATAGTTGCTAGTGGTTCGAATTCGCAAAATTCTAATTCTCCTTATGCTATAATTGGTGGAAATTTAGTTAATATAACAGCAGGTTCTTATACATTTTCTGTAGCTGCAACAAATTTTGCTTCAGCTTCAGCAACCTATTCTTATTATAGCACAATTAAATTAGATTCAACTGGTTCAATTACAAATGTAACTTCTACAGTTGCTTCTACAGCTCCAACAGTGGCAGCTACAGATATCGTATTAGGTTATATGTCAGTTTCGGTAAAAGGTGGTAATGTAACAGCATTAAATTATACAGATGTAACAATTGGTACAAATTCAGTTAGTAATGGTAGTTTTGGTTATAAAGAATTAGCATACAATACCGATTATACTATTAATTCAAGCGCAGTAAATTCAATTACTATAACATTTACTGATACCGCCGCTTATCCTGATACTTCAAATTATACTCAATATAGAAGAATTAAAAGATTTAATGCTATAAGAACTATATTAGAATCTTCAGCATTAGGAAGAGCTGCTATAATGTTATCAACTGATGGTACAACCTATTATAAATACAGTATGTCTAACATGAGTATTAGTTCTGTAACAGATACTACACTCAATAAGTCTATCACTATTTCTAATATGGGATTTTCAACTACTGATTTTAATAGTATATTAAATGTGTTAAAAACTGTAGATAACTGTGTTGTAATTTACGCAGATGATAATGAATTAATTTTATCAGATAATCAAATGATTACGACAACATCACAAGCAACAACAAATGTTACAGGTGCAAGCGCAGTTGGTGTTGTAGCTAAATATTCTTCTCTTTATGAAGATTACTACAATGGTGTAATAAATACTGGTGATTATTTTTATGCTAATGTTATGGCTTATAATTTAGGTGTTGGGCAATATGGCACATATACTGCTTCTAGTGTTACATTTGTTAAGCCAACTACTTTAACAGGTTCTAATGCCATATATAATGGACTTAATTTCATAGTTATTCAAAGTACTATTAATCAAGATCCATTTAATAATAATTTTGGTGTAAGTTTTACTAATATATTAATACCAGATTCAACATATAATACTGGAGTATTAACAATTGGTAGCTCATATAATTCAAAACCAATAGGTTATAACTTTGCTACTGAATTAGGTTATACAGCATCATATGTATATGCTTATTATTTATCTGATGCTATAACTGCTGAAACATTAACTAATATTACAAGAATATGGAATGCTGATGTTAAATACTATTTAGCTATGGATATTGATTCAAGTGATAATTTAACTGTAAAAATAACTGATAATACACTTTATACTTATAAAGGTGTAAACACAGATTTAAATGTATATTGGGGTTCTAATAAAAATTTATATATCAATTCATTTGAATCAAATTATCAAGATACAGTTGAGATTGAAGTTCCAACTGGCTATACACAAGTTCCTAATCAGATTTTGGTTGATGCAACAAGATATTCTAATATAATAGTTGGTGATTTCTTACTTCAAGATAATTCTTCAGCTGAATTAGAAGTTGGACAACAAGCTAAAAATTTAACAAGAATTTTATCTAAAAAAGTATATTCAGCTGATACTTCATTGGCATTAATAACTTGTGATGCGGCAATATATAAATTTCCAATAGGTAGCCCAAGTTCAACAACTACTTATCAAACTATGAGATATTCTTCTCTTGATAATTATGTGACTACTTATAAGGCTATACCACTTAAAGGATTTAGAATTCGTCAAGCTTCTCTTCCTGATGGAACAGATGCAAAACAAACTGAAATACTTAATTTAGTAGAAAAAGGAACGCCTTTATATAATGCTCTTATAAATAAAGATGCAATTGATTTTAGATATTTAGTTGATTCTTTTGGACTTGGTTTAACAGAATTTTCTAAACAACAATTAGTTGATATTTGTGGTGGAAGATTAAATTGTCTTGGTTTCATTAACATGCCATCAATTAAACAATTTAAAAATTCTTCTTCACCAAATTTTACAGATACATTATCTAATGGAACAAAAGTATTAAATACTGCTTATATAGCTCAAGGTGGTGATTTAAATAGCAATCCTGCATTTTTATATTCATTTGCCGAAGGTAATGGTAATACTTGTGTAGGTTATTTCACTCCATATGTAACAGTAAATGATAATGGTACTCCATTAAGTGTTCCACCAGCAATGTATGTAGCTTCAACTTATATGAGAAAATTCACAACTAATGTGACTTCTATACTTCCTTGGACTATTGCAGCAGGTGTTCAAAATGGTTTATTACAAGGCATTGCAGGTGTTGAAATGGATTTTTCGCCTACTGATATTGATAATTTAAATATGGCTCAAATGAACCCAATTATTTATAAGAAAAATAGAGGTTGGATAATAAATACTGAAAATACTGCTTTAACTCTTTACAAATCAGCATTATCTTACTTACATGTTAGAGAAGTTTTAATTGAGTTAGAAAATGCATTAGTGGATATGTTATTAAATTTCCAATGGAAATTCAATACACAAGATACAAGATCTGAAATTAAATTAAGAGCAGATGTTATTTGTGCAGGATTTGTTAATAAAAATGGTTTATATAACTACTTTAACAAATGTGACGCAGAAAATAATACTACAACTCTTATTGACAATCAAATTGGTGTATTAGATACTTATATTGAACCAATTAAAGGGCTTGCAGTTATAGTAAATAATATAACAGTTCTTAAAACCGGCTCAATTCAAGCAGGTGGTTTCCAAACACTTTAATAAAAGTTTAAAATAAAAAAAATACTTCCATTTGGAAGTATTTTTTTTTATTTTAATTATGTTGATAAAATTAAATCTAAATTTTCTTGTGTAAATCCACCTTCAAGAGGTTTGCCACCTTTTTTAAGATAATCTTCATATAAATTATTATAATCATCGTATGTGTAAATTTTACCTGTTAAATCAGATGCAATAACTTTTGTATCAGCAGAAGTAATTGTATTTGGAGATTTTGGTCTTTCTGAAGCTGGACCAAAATCACCATAAAAAGTTCCTATTGTGCCAGAAACTGCTTCTAAAAATTGTTTAAATGTTCTTATTTTCATTTTTTTACTTCTATTTCTTCAAAATATTCATCTTGTTCATGTAATGAATATTCATCTTTTTTTATATTGTAAGATATATTATATAATAAATTATCTTCCATAAAATATTCTCCATGTCGGAGAATTAACTTGTAATCTGGTTTATAAACTTTTAAAATTAAGTCGCCAATTTTTCCATCTCGATCACTTAAATTACACCAAATTTTCTTTTTTTTCTCTAAATAATCAGCAATTTTATCAATTGCTATATTTCTTGAAAGATATGCATAATCATTTAGATCACTATCTTGTGTTTGATTATATAAAGTTAAAAAATCATCTTCCCTAATGGTTAAAGTTTCGCCCTTTGATATTTTATCTAATATTCTATTAAGTTCAATTTCTTTAATAGATTCTTTTAAAATATAATGTTTATACCATTTTTTAATCATTTCAGATTAAGTTTTATAGTTTATATATTAAATATTTTTTAAAAAGTTATTTAAGTATAAAGCCCTTATTTATTTAATATATAACTTATGGATGCCAAAATACTCGATGCTTTTAATGATTTAACAAAAGCTTTAGATAAAGTTGCTGAAGCAGTTAAAGATAAAACTGGTGCAAAATCTGATGCAACTAAATTATTACAAAAAATGAATAATTTAGATAAAAAGATTGATGCAATCAATAAAGGGATTCAAGGTATTAAAAAGGATACACAGCAAATACTCAAAAACCAAGAAACTTTACTTCGCTTATCAAGAGATAAGAAAAAGCCAGAAGTTTTTGAAGCCGCTGGTGATAAAAAACAAAAAATTAAAGATGGTGTTAATACCGTTTTAATGATTGCGGCTGGTGTTCTTGCTATAGGTGTTGCTTTTAAATTAATTGGAAGTGTTAATTTCTTTTCTGTTATTGCCTTATCTATTGCTTTACCATTAATAGCAAAATCATTTGAAATGATATCAGCCATGAAGTTAAAAAAAGAAGATATGAAAAATATCTTTTATGTCGTCTTAACTATGGCAACATCAATAATGGTTGCATCTTGGGCATTTGCTTTAATTGTGCCTATTAGTATAGCACAAGGTTTAACAGCTATATTAATAGCTGGAACATTTGCTGTAATGTCATATGGTATTGAAAAAATAACACAAGGAGTAAAAGAAGTTAATTTATCAGATCTAAAAAAAGTTCCAATTGTAATGCTCACTTTTGGTGGTTCTATTGCATTAGCATCTTGGCTTATGCGATTAATTATTCCAATAACTTTTCAACAAGGTTTAACAGCTATATTAATTGCAGGAGCATTTACAATTATGTCATATGGTATTGAAAAAATAGCAAAAGGTATTGAAAAAATAACACCTAGGCAAGCATTACTAATGCCATTAATTTTAGTCCCATTTGCTGCAGCCGTAGCTGCATCTGCATGGATATTTTCAAAAATGGTATCAGTGCCTAGTGATAAATTATGGACAGCAATAGGTGTTGCTTTTGCTTTAAGTTTAATATCTTTATCTATACCTTTATTAGCATATGGTGTGAAAAAAATTGGAATTGCAGAGGCAGCTTTATCAGCTTTAATTTTACCATTATTAGCATTAGCAATTGTTGGCTCAGCTTGGGCTTTTACACTTATGCCAAAAGATTTAACAGCAGGGCAATTATTTGGAGCTGTTGGTGTAGCATTAGCAATCGGAATATCTGCAATAGTTTTAGGTGCTGCAGCATGGTTTTTAGCAAAAGTTGGATTAGAAGCTTTAACCGAAGGAGCAATAGGTATTGTTATTGTAGCAGCAGCTTTAATGTTATCTTCCTATCTTATTTCAGCAGGAAATTATACTAAATATCCAAGTTTAGATTGGGCACAAGGAGTTGGATTAAGTATTTTAGCCTTTGGTATAGCTGTTGCTGGATTAGGGTTTATTGCTATATCTGGTGTTGGAGCACTTGCTTTATTGGCAGGAGCAGTTGCGGTTTTAGGCTTAGCCGGAGTTATAGTTGCAACATCTTATATTTTAGCACAAGGAACATATAAAAAAGATGCTTATCCATCACTTGAATGGGCATCTGGTGTTGCAAAATCTTTATCAGCATTTGGTTCAGTTTTGTCTAATATGGGTCTTGGCGGAATTGCTTTAAATGTTATAGGAAATCTTTTAGGAACAGGACCCGAAGATATTGCACAACAAATAGTAAATGTTGATAAAAAGTTATCTGAAGGTTCTTTTACTAAATATCCTTCACTAAATTGGGCTCTTTCTGTTTCCGAATTAATGGCTCGTTTTGTAGCGATTTCATCGGCACAAGGTTTTGGCGACTTTTTATCAGATAAATTTTTAGGTTCTGGACCTGAAATGATTGCTAAACAAATTGTCTCCGTATCAGAAATATTAAGCGGACGTAATTACACAAATCTTATGCCTGCAAATTATGTCCGTTCTATGTCTGAAAATATTCGTGCATATGTTGAATTGCTTAATTATTTAAAAAGTAGTAATGTAAATGCATTTTCTGTAATTGATACACTTGGTGTAGTATTAGGATTATCTATGCTTTCAAATAGTTATGATAAATTAGGAAAAAGTATTAAAAATTTATCTAATTCAATTAATAGCATTGATATACAAAAATTACAAGCTTTAAATATGATGAGTGGTAATATAGTTCTTATGTCACTTATGGATTCTGATCAGTTTGAAAAAATGATGGATGCATTAGAAGAAAAAGCTGGTATTTTTGTTGATAGTATAAATATGCTACAAGGTGAAGCTGAAAAAAGCCCTATTTCAAGATTATCAACACCTGGTGGTAAATCTGATACGTCTGGTCAAATATTGAATGTATTACAAGATATTAAAACCAATACTGCTGGTTTATCAAACTTAGCAGCTATTCCTGCTGCAATTGGTGGATTAGCAACTAAATTAGATATGTTAATAGCTGAATTAAAACATGATACTTTATCAAGGAAAACAAAAGGAAGATAAACTTTTTAATAAATAGAAATAAAACCTTTTATGAATAATATATCATTTTGGAAAAAAATAAAACTTTTCCTTTTATACAAAAAAACTATAAAAAATTACGAAACACAATTACAAGCACAATTTAACATCCGTATAGATAAAGCTAGTAGAATGTATACCGTTTTAAATATACCTGATGATATTTTTGGTGAAAATTTTAGTGTTAGAACCGCAGATATAAATATGATATCTCAAAATTTTATTAAAGATTACACCAATAGTTTATCAACTTTTTTAAACTCCAAAGGTTTAAGTGAATTATATGATTTTTATGATATAAGAAAAGTCGATAAATATAGTTATTTAATTGTATATGGATTTGCGTTATTTAAATCAAATAATTTTATAATGAATCTTTACAAAAGTATTCCTTTTGTAATAGGTGGATTAATACTTGCTTGTATTATAAAATATCTTGTCAGTTAATAAACTTCTTTTATTTATTAACTATAATTTAAAATTACATTTTAACATGAGTAAAGAAATTACTGGTATAAGCAAGTTTTATGAAGTATCTGAGGATACAATCAACATTTTTGATGAAATAATTAGAAAAAAATGTTTAAATGAAGTAGCATTCCAATTTATTGGAAATGATTCACAAAAAGTAGTTATTAAAATTACTAAATTATCTGATCAATATGAATGGATTCTTAGAAAGCATATTTTAGTTTCAATTAATGAAACTTTAATGTCTAAATTTGATGAAGAATCTATCAACATTTTATTCGAACAAGAAATAGATAAAATTAGTTTTGATTTAGAAAAAGGAAAAGTAAAATTGGTAAAACCAGATATTTCAACTTTTTCTTCTTTAATAAAAAAATGGGGAATTGATAAAATCTCGAGAGCTAATCAATTAGCGGACTTATCAAAAGAATTGACAGTAAGTACAGATTTTGATACGGATTTTATTAGCTAAATATAAACAAATTACTAATTCTAGAATAAAACAATAAAAATAAATTAATAAATTATGAAAGAAACTTATGAAACAGCAGTTGTAAAACCACAAGTATCATTTTTCGAAAATAACCAAACATTAAGAGCTATTAGTTTTGAAGATGAAATTTTTTTAGATACAAAAATTTCTGGCATAGAAAACTTATTGGCTACTGAGCATGGTTTAGGTAAATCAGAAGTTGAGAAAGATCAATTATATTATTCTGCACAAATAGCATGGAAAGAATATGTTGAAAGATTAAAAAATATGAAATTTACTTTCTATTTAAATAGAAAACAATATAATTTTTTAACAACTCTCTTAATCTCAAAATTAGAATATGATGTAAATACCGTATTTTTAGCAATTGAATTATCTGACATGTTAGGTAAATGGGAATTATCTAAAACAAGTAAAGATACAAAAAATGATACAGAATTAAAATCTTATACAGCAGATGCTACAGAAATTACATATATTTATCATTTAATTTCAACTTTCAAACCAAAAGGTTTAACAGCCGATACTTATTTATTTGCTGAAATACTTCGTAAAATTGGTTTTATATCTAAAGTTATTGGTTATTATGATAACCATGCAAAATCTTTGAATAAAGATATTCAAGATTGGGCAGCAACTTTTGAAGAAGGAGTATATATTGAAGGTAGAGAATGGGGTAGAAAAGAAGCAGCCGCTCTTGGTATTACAACTGATAAATCAAAAACTTCTAAAAAAACTTCTAAAAAGAAAGAAGAACAAACAGAAGAAAAAGCATAATAAAAAACCTCTCATTTGAGAGGTTTTTTATTTTAAATATGATTTATAACAGGAATAATAGGAACAAATGGTCCAATAGAATCTGTTGGTTTTAATCCAGAATATAAATCATTTAAACCTCTTACTTCATAATTCTTTTTGGACGTATAATTTAAACCATAATTATTATTTGAGGTTACTTCAATAGTTATAAAAGGATCTATATTAGAATCAATACTAAAATTAAATGGTTTAGAAACTTGTATTGTATCACTTGGTAAAACATTAGTCGCATACCATAAAATATTATTCTGATTTGTTGAATAAGTTAATGAATTAACATTTACATTTCTATACTCCTTTATTGTTTGAACTGGTTCTAAATCTTGTTGAACCCATTGACTTATATTTAACCATAATGTAGTTTGATATGGAGTTGGCACAGAAGCAGTTCCAAAAGTAACAAAAGAAGATTGTGTTCCTAAATATTCATAAATATTTCTTTCATAATTAGCAAGTTGTCCATTAAAATATTCTGTTGCAGAACTCCAATCACTAATTGAATCATAAATTCTTGGATCATTTAATTTATTATTATTTACAACAGATTTATAAATTTTACCATAATAAGTTATTTCATCACCTATATCATAAATTAAAAATGGATCCCATTCTTTGAATGTTTTATATGTTCTAACCACAACACTAAAATAATCAGGAACTTTTTCTAAATCTTTTTTTGATACTTTAAAATCAATTACAACATTATAAATAGTTGAACCGCTATTCACTGGCATCAGATAGGCTTCGTTTACATCAAAATCAATTGGTGTCATAAATTGTTGTATTTTATAACTTTTCCTTGAAAAAGATTTATGAACTATATAATTTGGTGCAGGAAAATCAGCTCTACCAGATATATCTAAAATTCTAAATTGAATAGGTATAACATGTGTTTCTAACCAATTTTTTAGTCCTTGTAATTTTATTATTACTTCTTGTAAAGAGTAAAGTAATACCCAATTTCCTTGTTTATCAGTAATTCTATAACTTAAATTAAATAAATTAGTTTCTTCAAAATTAGGATTTGGCATCGTAGATGACAAATAATCATATGTTGTCCAACCTTTTACACTATTATCAAATATATCTGGAATCTCAACCTTAAATAATTTATAAAAATCTGGCGAATTTAAATCTATATTTCTATAATATTCATATAATACTAAATCATTATAACCAAAATAATTAATTGCATTTATAATTGCTTTATATGAACCCACATAAGGAAAAATTTGATCTCTTACAATAAGCATTTCTTTTCTTTTATTATTTAAGAATTTCCAATCAACACCACCTTCATTTATATCATATGTTTTAAAAATAAATGCATCCTCTGGGTTCACAACATGCCCACCTGAATTATATAATTCAACAGCATACCTAACATCTTCTATTTCAGTCTGTCCATATAAATTAATTGAAGCAACTTCTTTATCTATAGTTTGAAAAACTATTTGAAGATATGTATTACTACCTATTTCCGGATAATTTGATATAATAGTATTTTCATTTGTTAAACTTGATACAAATCCATGACTTGTGGTCATATATTTAACCACAATTTGATTATTTGAAATTGCATCAATTAAAAATTCTTGTCCATTATTATATGATAAATATTTATTATTTAAATTAGTTATATCTGTAACTATTAATTTAATAGTTTGTCCTGCTTGTAATCCAGTTACACTCATATCATCATAATAAAGAAATGATTTAGTTGAATTTGTATTTAATGTTATATAACCATAACCATTTGGATATACAGAAGATGTTCCTTTATCTGTAAATGTTATATCATTATTATATGCTGAATTGTATGACATAGTTAATGATACATTCCATCTCATATACATTTTTAATGTTGTAGAATTATAGCCTTCATAAATAGTATTATAGCCTAAAAATAATTCTAACGGTGTTGGAAAAATTGATATACCATTATTTGAATCTAAATAATCTAATGTATAATTAATTTCCTCAAATATAGTTTGTTGTGCAGTAGGGTCACTTATTCTATTTAAATCTAAATTAGGAGAACTATTTAACACAGCATTCTCTAAAGGTTTTGGACCTATGTATGAAAATGAAGTTCCAGTTGATAATTGATTTCCCGAAATATCATACATAAAAATTTCAGGTGTTTGATCATCAATAAATTTATAAACAAATTGTGCTTGTTTTTCATTAGAATCGCTATAATTATAACGAGGTCCTCTTAAATACTCTCGTGTTTTTACCCATAAACCAGACATCGGTTGATATGAAGAATCTAATGTACCATAATAAGCATCACCAACAGAAGAAACAGTAGAATGTGTCGACGAAATTGTTATCTCTGAATTAATTGTTACTTGTATTTCTACTAATTTTCCGTTATATTCACCAACTATAATAGATTCTCTCTTTTGATCATAAATAATTTTATAAGATGTAACTCCCAAAGGACTTAAATTATTATTATATTTTATATAACCAGTTTCAGGATCTATAACATATAATGTCCCAGAGTTAGAAATTAAATAAATATCAGCATCATATTGACTAATGACAAAATCTCCATAATCTGTTACCTGTGACCAAACTATTATATTATCAGAAGTTATTCTACTAAATTTATTTCCCGATTGTTGATTTAAATATAAATCACCTGTAAAATTATCATATAATAATTTATTATCATCAGTATTAGTTATACTAATAGAAGTAATAACACCAGCAGTATATTTATAGAAAGTATTACTTGTTCCAGCAGTTGTATCACCCCAAATATATATTGAACCATAAATTGGTTCTGTAAAAATATAACGATTATCTGGATTATTAATAGTTATAGTTGATTGTAAAGTTCTATATTGAGTATTAATTTGATATAATGAATTGCCAATTACGTAAACATAATTATCAATTAAATTATATTCCATCTTACCAGCGCCACTTAAACTTAATGTATAATTAGGTGTTGTTGTAAAATTATTATAATAAAATATTGTTAATGATGTTGAACCATCTGTTATATAAACATCACCGTTTGTTTGATTAATTAATATATCAAATGGTGATATAGCCATAGTAGCTATATATGTATTGGATGCTGGATCAATTATTAAAATATTCGTATTTGTAACAGCATAAATATAATTGTTAAAATTATTATAAACTAATTTTTTCACACCAGAAGTGGGAATACTTATACTATTATTAAATAATAAATCAGTTGCACCTATATTTGTTATAGTAGTTCCACCTGTAAAAATTGCATCATAATTTGGTAAATATAATAAATCTTTTAAATTACTATTATTGCTATCATAAGTAAATAAATCATATGTATTTGGTGCGATATAACTAATATCAAAACTATTGCTATATTCATTTGGGTTATATGAACCCCCACTACCAGATTCGGTTGAGGCTATACAATCTTCGACTTCATAAGCTAATGGCGAAAATGCTAATGTTGTAAAAGCAGATAAAGTACACTCATTTAATTCTTCTTGGAAAAATGGACCTTGATAACTTAAACCTAATTGATTAGAGTCAACATATAATAAATTATATTCTTGATTATTATAAGGAAATTGAGTATTATTAATAGACATAATCATACCTGTAGCAAATCCAGAAGTTTCAAAACTTTGACTGCTGGTTGCAGATAAAACAACTTGATTGCCAGCAATTAACATTCCAAAATTACCATAAGTAAAATCTTTAATTATCCATTGATCAATACCTGGTGTAGCAGATTTATTTGTTTTTATTGAAAGATTTAATGTTGTTGCATCTACTGTATTTAAAAATAATATATTTCTTATATTAGAAGCATAAATACCATAACCTCGTAAAATAGTTGCATAATTTTTTACCCAATTACTAATTGAAGTAGAAATATCTGGACTAAAATAACTTGTAGTTGCGGAGGAAATTGCTTGCGCATATGTTTTATTATTGATAGTTATAGTTAAATAATTTCCTAAATCATTAAAATATATCTCTTTATTTTTAACATAATAAGCAGCTAATGAACCCATTTGAACCGATATTTTAAATGGGACATTTGGATAAACTGTTTGAAATGAAATAGTATCTCTATAAAAATCAAATTCAGATGTATAACTACTTGTTTCTAACACAACATTTATACCTAATGTTGCTAAACGAGCAAAGTTATTGAATACAAAATTTCTTAAACTTCTATCAATAGTTTTTCTTTGATCTATATTTAAACCATTATAAATGTAATCAACACTTTCAGAATAAATTTGACCGTTTATATTAAATTTAATACCAAAATCATCAATATCAGTAATTACAATTGAATAATTAAAATTTTCCGAAGTATTTAAATTTATTTGAGGTGCCAATATATCTTCTGTTGAAATTAAAAATTCCGATACTATTTCTGTATTTGTTATTGAATTTAAACCTAAACTATAATCAACAGAAGCATAGTTAGAACTCCAAATTAAATCTGCATTTAATGAATTATTTTCATAATATAAATCTATATTAAATAAATTAAAGAAATCAGCATAACTATCAGCAAATGATGCCATAGTTACAGAATTACTTTGAGTATATACCTGTGTAAAATTAAATTTATTTGAAACCAAATGAATTGTCGTATTTAATATAGTTTCTGTTGTTAAATTATTTTGCGAAGGTAAATAAGAAATTGAACTTGTCCAATAATCACCTACATCAGGTGTTATACTTGATGTGGCTGTCCATGTATAAGATTGTAAACACTCATAAATTAAATTATTCCAAATAACTTGTGATTGTGTTGCATAATATTTCAATTTATTACTTGTAATAAATGGTTGTATAACATCAACCGTAATTTCATTCGTATTTGAAACACTATCAGCTATCGTAAATTGTGTTCCAGGTTTAAAAACACTTTGAGGAATTGGGTTTGTAAAATAAATATTTTTACCATTTATATTTAATCCACCAGTATATACTGCTGGTAAATCACCTGTCAAAGTTAATGTAACTAATAAATCTTGTGATTGTGTATATGATAAATTATTAATGTTATATTTCCAGTATTTTCTATCAAGCAAATCGCTATTTTGTATAGTTACTACATAATTTGCTGCACTACTTTTTATAGTAGCGTTTGAACTTGATGTAGCATTTATTATAGTTAATTTTTTACCATTATAGACTTCATTATAAAACTTAGGTTCATTCCAAGATGATAATTCGTCTATAAAACCTCTTCTATAATCATAAATACCAATTGAATTAACACCACTTATCGTAATGTCTGAAAAAGTTAAACCTGAATATAATAAATTGAATGTTCTATTATCTGTTGGTGTTACAACCATAATAGCATTTTTTTGAACACTTGTTACGGTATAAGTTTGTAATGGATTAGTAAATTCAAATATACTTGAATTGAATACAATAGAAGAACCAACTGGAAATTTTGTGTCAAAATTTTCTCCATAAATCCATTTTGAATAAAAATCTGGACGTTGATTTGATGTTTTTATTTCAGTCACACTTTGAGTAAAATAAGAATTACCTGTAATAGTGAAACGATTTTCATTGAATAATTGAAATTTTTCGGTAGTTAAATCACCACTTATTGATTGCAAATCAATCGTAGGAACAGATTCGAATAGATATAAACCAATTGTTTTATAGGTATCAGAACTATTTTCATCAAAAAATAATGTTCCGGTATAAACACCGGTAGTTGGATCTTTTGGTATATTTAAAGCATCGCCTTCTTTGTTAAACCATATCAAATTATTCATAAGGTATATATTAAACTAAATTATATTTGTTAGAATTAAATATATAAATTATGAAATATCTAAAATTATTTGAAGAATTAAGTGAAGAAATATGGTATCATGGAACTGATGCTGAATTTTTAGAATTTAATGAACCTAGTAATATAACAAAACCAACATCTAAATTAGGAATTTGGTTTTCAAAAGAAAAAGATTTTTCCAACATTTTTGGCAAAAATATTATATCAGTTAAACTAAATTATCATAATCCATATATAATTTCTCTTAATAAATGGGATGATATGCGTATGAAGCATGCGAAAAACGCAAATTATTTCATTAATTTGCGTAAAAAATTAATTGAAAAAGGATATGATGCGTTTTATATAAAAGGCAAAAAAGATATATTTGCAGGACAAAATGTTAAAACACCAGATGTAATTGCAGTATTTTACTCAAATCAAATTCAAATTATATAATCTTATTAAAAACCAATTTAGTTGTCAATTGATGACAAATTGCTCTTATCAATTCAGTTGTTGCTTTTGTTTTGTGTAATAATGGTGCTTTTTTTATTGTAACAAATGTATTTCCAATTGAATACATTAATCCAGCATATTCCGGAATATCTTCGACTGAGATTAAATTTTCTGGAACAACAAAATAAAAATAATTTGCAGTATTATACCATATGCCTTTTTTATTTTCAACTACATAATTGCCGCTTTTTATATATGAATGTTTTTCTTTTATGAAATCTTTTTTAAAATCAGCCTTACTAATTTTTATTTCATATTCATATATATACTCCGAATTACTAATTGATAAAGTATCACATTCTGCTAATCCATAACCTTTAAATCTTGTAGTTATAGGAGAATGTCCTTTTTCATATAGATAAACCACTAAATTAGATGATATATTATTTGATTTCGAATTATCTCTTTTTACTTTTTTCAAGTTTGATTTTATTCCCATTAATCTAATTTCTTTTTTGATTCTTTATATATTTCAACAATAGTATCAAATTCATTTAAAATACCATTTTTTATTTTATCAGTTTCATAATTATTAGCATTTATATAATTTTTAATATATTCACTATAATCTAAATTAATTGATAAAGATTCTACTTTTTCATCTTCTTTTATTTTTTCTTCAACAGAAATATCATCAACATATTCAACAGAAGCAAATGAACCTGTTTGCAAAATAGTTTCCATTTTTCTTCTTAATTTCCTATTATTAACTAATAAACTATTTGATACGAATAAATCTACCCAATTTTTAGTCATATCTTCATTTAACAATTCAACATCTTCTTCTTTATTTATATAAATCTTTTTAAACTTTGGGGATATATTATTTGGAATAAATAATTCAGCATTTTTGTTAGTGTCTAAAACAAATATGCCTTTTTGATTATCAATATCATTACGATCCATTTCATGAATTGAACCTACAAAAGTAAAGTTTTTATTTTTTTGCACTAAATGAATATGACCAGAATAAACATGTTTATATCCACCAAATTCTTCAACATCAATTTTATCAGAATTTCTATGTGCTACCGAAGTTAAATGCATTTTAGCACCATTTAAATCGGAGTGACAGAAAAGATAATCACAACCAGAATTTTCTTGTAATAATTTTATTTGTTCTTTTTTTGATTCAACCCAAGGCATTAATAAAATTGTTTTACCATTAAAATTTATTTTTGTAGTTGTTTCATAAATATAAACATTTGGAATATAATTATATGGTTTTAATGAATTAACATCGTTAATCGATTTATTGTAAATATCATGGTTCCCAATAATAATATGCACAGGACAGATTTGTGCCATTTTTTCTAAAATAGATTGTGCATAATTTAGAATGTTAATTGGAACAATGTTTCTGTTATCAAATAAATCTCCAAGATGAACAATAATGTCATCTTTAGTTAATTTATTAAGTATTGGAAAAAGGAATTTTTCAAAATACTCTTGTGAAACTTTAAAATAATGATCTAATTTATTAGGATATCCAAGTCCTAAATGCGTGTCGCCTATAAGTAAAATTTTTGACATATTACTACTTATAGTGTAATAAAATCAAATAGTTTGCTTCAATTTTTTATAAATAAAATTAAGTGTTTCAATAGAAGGAAACCATTTAAGTTTTAATCCCATATTTATTACACTATTATATAATAATTCATATGCTACAGAATGACTATCTTTTCTTTTAAAGATATAATTAGAATCAAGTTTAGTTGGCATTCTTTCAATTTCTATTGAATGATTTATATAATCTTTTATATCAATTGGTAAAAATTTTGAACATGCACCAAGAATTATATGATACATATTGTTAATATCTTCTGATTTAGGAAGTTCTGGATTTAATTTAATCAACCCTACATATAAATGTCTAATAACTTCTTCGTCATATCTAAAAATAATAGCAATATTTTCTACTTCTATATCTGTTAAATTAAAAGGCATTTTATAAGTTTTTGATAAACCATTTATTCCTGATTGTTCTTCCGCCTCAACTGGTGGATATATTATAGTATTATAATAATTTTGATGCGAATGTAATAAATCTGTATCAGGTATTCCAGATAGAATACTTAATTTTAAATCTTCCGAGTTGGCTGATTCATTTAATTCTTGTTCTTGCTCTTTCAAACATACTTCTTCAGAATGTTCTGTTATATCTACTCTTTTGCCACATTCTTTGCAGGTGCCCATTCTATTACCACTTTCATCAGTAATATCAGAAAAGCGATAAGTTTGAGTTTTACCTTTAAATTCTTCTGGTTTATCTTTTTTGAAAAAAGATGTAAAACTTTCTAAAAATTTCATATTGTATATATAAAAAAAGACGAACTAATTTAGTTCGTCTTTTTATTAATAACCACTTATATAAGGATCTGTTAAAATAATACCATTATCAATATAATCATCAAACCAGTAATCTGCAACAAATTTAGCAGTGCAGCTCCAAATATCTGTTGCATCCCATTTAAGTTCAGTTGTTCCTAAACCATAAATTTGAGCATTTTGGAAAGTAACTCGTCTTAAAACTAAACCTTTTTTATCATGTTGATTGACAATAACGGTTCCAATAGTATCAGCTTTATAATGTAAAGCGCCTGTTTGTGAGTTCCATGCTAAATCATACCATGCTTTTAAAGTATTCCAAGTTTCCATAGCACCTGAATTATTTACATTCACATTGAAATTTATATCAAACTCAACATCAGTTTTTTGCGGAGTTTTAATAAACTTTCTAGTTGAATATTTGAATCTTTGTTCTGCTCTTTCGATATCTGGTGATAAATCAAATGTAACATTAGTAGCTTGTTCAAGTAACAACATAGTATCACGACCTTGATTGGCTAAAATTGTTGGTAAAACAAAATTAATTTCAAACAGGTTTAAAAATACAGGTTCTTGTGGAGTAGTTCCAGGACCACCTGGAGCGCCTGTCATTAAAAGTTGATTATAATGTGGTAATGGCATAATTTTTATATTATTTTTAATACTAGATATCTCTAGTTATATGTTATATATAAAAAATAAAAACCTCTGTATTATCAACTTTTTAAAATTTATTAATATAAAATAATTTTAAAATTTAAAAAGTAACCAATTGGTTACTTTTTAAATTTATTCATCATACTTGACATATTATTAAAGCCATTCATATTCATATTTGGCATACCTGGCATATTTTTTCTTTGTTCTTCTTCGTCCTTTTTCCTTGCTTTGTCTTTTTCTTCTATAATTGAATTTGCAACTTTTATATTTTCTTCAAATTGCCAAAATGCCCAATCATCCATACTTATTTCACTAGTATGAAAGTTTTCTTGAAGCAAAAGTTTATTCTTCAAAATATCTCTCAAAGGCATCATGAATAACGAAAATACCTGACGCTCCGTCGGGAAATACCATTTCAGTATGGACCTCTTTGCCACACATATCACAATTTTTTCTTAATTTTTCAATGCCAAATTTCATATGATTTATTGCGGAATTTAAAAATTGAAATGAATCAACGGAAAGTGATTGGAATGTTTTTAATTGTTCTTTAATCTCTTTTTTATCAATACTATTTCTATCACCAAGTAAAAAAGGCATAATTTTCAAGAAACTTAAATTTGGATCTTTCTTTTGATTAACTTCTTCTGTAATATATTCGGTAAAAGATTTTTGTATTCCTATATTTGGCATTGTTAAACTAAATTCTTGTCCTTTGTAATCAAAAATAAAACATCTTGTATAAGAATCAAAATATTTTTCCATAGTTGAATTTAAATCAAAATATACAAAATTAGAAGGTTTTAATTCTACCGAAACTTCGTTTTTACAACTACATTCTTTATTTACCGTTAAATACATGCCTTGTTGAAATGTTAAATCTCTTATCAAGAATAAAATATAGATTCTATCTTGTTCTTTGATGTCTAAATAAGAAGCCATATCACCATTAGGATATTGAACACGAACACATGCCATAAGCATATCATTCATTTTATCAATAATATCAGGAAAATTATTGTCATCAACCATAGAATATGCTTGAATTTCTTTAACTGATGCTGGTCTTATTTTAATAGTTGTTCCTATTGGATAAAACATTCCGCAAGGAAAAAGTCCACAATCAAAAGATTGATATTGTAAATCTGTAAAGCGGGAATTGTCTTTTTGTTGCTTAGGAAGATTAGAAGGTTCAATTGTTGTTTTATTTTTCTCAAATTTTTCAAGATGCCTTCTAAGGTAATCTTCTTCGGTCATATTCTTTTGTTCTTGTTCCATAAAAATATAATTATTTTTTAATATATATAAGTTATTTTTGTTCTCCTATCTATATTAAAAAATATTATATTTGTTTAATTACCCAATAATTACTATTCCACAATTTGCTACACTTGTATTTAATGTTATTGTAACTTGTGTTGAAGTACGACTTGAATATCCACCCATTATTTCTTCACCTGTATTATAATCAAATAATTGAATTATATAAAACATTGTATTCAAATTATGTGTTATAGTAGCCGGTGTATTTGCAACAAAAGATTGCGTCATTGAGTATTTTAATGAACCACCAGAAGCGGTCAAAGATTGCCAAGTAGCATAACCTTGTGAATCAGAAGTTAAAACCCTATTAATACCATAAGTAGAATCAGCAATTCTTAATCCACCATAAAAAGAAGCTGAACCATTAACTACTAATTTTGCTCCTATATTTGATGTTGTACCAATTAATATATTCGATGCTGTTTGATAAATAACCGAACTAGTTAATGAAGTAGTAGTATTGAAATATGGTAAATATCCTTCTAAAGCATTTATATTTGTAGTAAATGACATACTACCACCACCAAATGTTAAACCATAACCAGCAATATTTGGATTAACAGACATACTACCTGCTGAATATAACAAACCTATATTAGCGATATTTGAATTAACAGCTAATCCAGTCATATCAACCATTAAACCTGAATTAGATTGTAAATTAACTGAGAATGTATAACCAGAAATTGTCATACCCAAACCAACTGGTATAAACCAACTTGTATTACCATTTATATCAGATATGAGTATTTTTCCGGCATTTTGTGTTCCGTCAATAATTTGTAAATTACCAAAAAATGATGCACTACCATTTATTACTAATTTGCTTCCTGTTTCAGATGTTGTTCCAACTAAAACATTACCCGAAGCAGGAGAGTAAATTCTTAAATTTCCAGCACCATCAGAAATAAATATATTATTTGATGTTGAAACATTTGAATCATACCCACCAATAAAAATACTATAACTACCAAGAAAACTAATACCAGATCTATAACCCAAAAATACATTATAAGAACTTAGTACACTAGCACCACTATAATAACCTATTGATATATTTTGATTACCGGCTTTACCTGCAGAGGCACCTATTGCAACACTTTCATCTCCCAAATTTTTAGCAACATTATAACCTATAGCTACAGAATCTCTTGAATTTGAATTAATTGCAGCATAATTACCTATTGCAATATTATTATTTCCACTTGTTAAATTAGCTAAAGCTGTTAAACCAATTGCTATATTATTATTTGAGCCAAGATTATTCGAATTCAAAGAATTATCACCAATAGCTATATTATATATACCAGGTGTTCCATAAGTTGCTAAACGAGTGTTTCCAAAAATTAAATTAGTAGTTCCAACGCCTCTACCAATATTGATATTATTGATAATTGCATTTCCTGTTGAACTAAATGAACCAGCAATATATAATTTACCACCGATATTTGATGTTGTGCCAATTAATATATTAGTTCCAATTTGCGACATAACAGAATTACCTAAAGTAGTAGTTGTATCATAATATGGAATTGAATTCGTAATACCATTTTGTATGGTTGCACCGGAAGAAGCAAGAGCACCATTTACTATAGCAAGTCCACTACCAAGCTGTAATAAAACAGAGGAGCCACTAAATGTTAAACCACTATTTATCCCAAGATTTACAGAGTAAGTATTTCCAGAATATGTTAAACCATTACCTGTATTTATACTTATATTTCCTATAAAACTAAAACTTCCGTTACTGAATGTTAAACCATAACCAGCAGCAGAAGGATTTATTGCTAATCCAGAATTACTTAAAGTTAATCCAGAATTTGGACTAAGTAAAATAGAATATACATAATTACTAACTGTTAAACCAGATGCAGTAGCTAAATTTAACGAAACACTTCCACTTATTACTAATGATTGCCATGTCGCAACACCATTTGCATCAGAAACTAAATATTTATTAGCACCTTGAGATCCGTCAACTAATCTAAAAGCTGATTGTGTGGCAAATATAGTAAATAAATGTGAAGGACTTGCTGTACCAATACCTACTAATTTAACAAAAGGAAGTATAACTGAAGATGTTGCATTATTTGAAGCTGTAGCTTTTACTGTAACAACATTTAATAAATTAAGTGTATTACCAGTTGTGCTACTTCCAGAACCACTAATTAAATTAGCAGAGCCGTCTGTAATAACAAAATTAGGTGTAGTTATTTGTAATATATTACCACTTGCTGGATTTGTAGTTGTAATAGAAATACCATTTGTTAAATTAGAATTTATATAATATGTAGAAGCATCAATTGAGCCATTTACGAATAATTTAGGAGATGTTGCACTGTTAGATGATGTAAACATACTTATATATGTATTACTGTCATAAATATTAGAATTTGTTACAGAATTAACATCATTAAATTTAGCAATCCATCCTGCTGTACCATTTATACCACCACTAACATTAGGAATCCAAATTGGATTTCCAGAGCTATTCACAGATAATATATAACTTGCTGTTGCTGGACCAAATTTAGAAAAAACGGAAGATGTTAAATAACCTACTGATATTTTTGAATTAGAAAAAGTCAAACTAGATCCGTCAATATTAACAGATAAATTAAAATTATATAATCCAGAAGCAGTACTAGAAGTTAAACCATTTCCAACATTATAAGACAATGATGTTATTTTTTCAACACCATCATTATTCATATAATACCATTTACCATCTGTTTTTGGGTAAATAATACTAGCAGATGCACTTGGTGTAACTGCTGTTACAATTTGCTGCCATTCTTGTATATTATATATTTTATTAACACTCATTTTTAACCTATTATATTTATGCGTCCATTAGCGACAGAAGAATTTGTAGTAAGTTTTATTGAATTACTATCATTTATTTCAACATTAGCTGTGATAAAATTATTATTTTCCCTTACTGAATAAACAATATCAGTAGTTCCTAAACTATGTGTTATAGTTAAAGGAACTGTAGCTGTACTACTAAAACTAGCAGAATATTTAACACTTGGTGGTGTTGTATTCCAATTTGGATTTGGTCCAAGTAATTCTGTATTTCTACTTAATTCAGTTAAATAAATAAGTTTTCCAGCACCAGAATAGGTTCCATTACCTGTAAATGATAAAGTTCCATTTATTATAACAACACTACCACTATTTTGTAATGCACCACCAGCTCCTATTTGCAATCCACCATATACTAAATATTGATAATTAGCTGGCACACTAACGGTACCAGATGTTATTAAATTCTGAGTTGTTGTAGTAGTTCCTGTTGAAGGTGGTGTTATAAATAAATCCCAATCAGTTGAATCGTAATTCCAAGGACTACTTCTTAATTTATAATAGTTACCACCAGCACCAACTACCATACCTTGTCTTCTTCTACCAGCAGGTATAGCATACATTTCAGCTAATGAATTTACATTTCTCAATCCGTCTATTCCAAATAAAGGATCCAATACTGCATAAGTATCTGCTGTATCGCTTGGTGCTATAAATCCTGTAAGTGGTATTGACCCTGTATATCCTGGCATTTTTATTATTTATTTTATTTTATGAAATAATTACATTTGACATCGTTGCTGCCATCATGTTCTTAGTTCTATATATTTTATAATTAGATGAAATTCCTTGAAAATTATTAAAATTTACATAATTATAATATAAATTATTTGCACTTGAAGTATATCCATCTGTATTATCAGCCATAGCTAATGGTATATTATTCCAAGTTATATTATTAATTGCAGAAAATGAATCTGGAACTAAAATATATTTATATGTAGAAAATGTTCCACCCGGTAATATATAACTACCATTTATTACACCAGTTAAATTTTTTTGATATGAATAAAATCCACCATAAGTTGTTAATAAAGATTGTGTAGAGGCACCATAATATACACCATAGTTCCACTTTATATTATAATATGATTGAATTATAATTCCAGCAGTAGTTTGTGCTGTTATACTATAAGTTATAGTTGTAGGGATTGAATAAACTACGGCAGAAAAAGTATTTGATAATATCCCACTATTACTTGTTGGTCCATATAATCTTGAACCAGTTATACCATAAATATAAATACTATTAGAAGTAATACTTGCAGAATTTGCTATAGTCCAACTCATAGTATAACTACCTAAAAGTTGATTATACCCAACTTCATAAGGCGAAGAAACATTTTGTATAGTAAATGAACTAAAACTTGGTTGTAATGATGGATATAATAACATATCAAAAATGCTATTATTAGTAACCGTATTAAATGAAGTATATGGTGTTATACCACCTACTGATACTTGTGATAAATTAGTATTTGTATATGGTGTATTAGGACGAGATTTTAATGTATTGCCAACATAAACATAGACCGAAGCTGTTGCTGGATTTGGTGAAGCAATAATATCTTGGTAATAAACACCCGCATTATATTGTAAATACCAAGAACGAGAATCATTTGGATTTAAAGTTGTATTATCCGTCAATGTAATAGCAGGACGATAGCCAACTCCATATTTATCGGGAATTATATTTCTAACTGTGCTACCAGCATAGATACCACTTAAAGAACCATTCCCATAAGAGTAACTGTTTCCTGTTACAGAATCAGTTCCACTTGGTGCCGTTGGAGGCCAAATTAATAAATAAGCATGGTATTGACCTGCTGTTATAGTTTCGCTTATACCTGTCATACCAGCCACGACATTTAATGCTACATTAGCAGCAACAGCAATAGAAGGCGTTGAACTAATTGTATCTAACCAAACTGTATCAGAACCTATATTAAAACTTATAGGTTTAGTCTCAACATACCAGTCATTAGCGGTTGCGCCTAGTGCTTGACCGATTATATTTTTAAATGCAATATTTGTCTGTGTAAGTGGAGTTAAACCCATTTAAAATTTATTATTTATTTTATATATTAAATTTTAAATGTCTTACTTATTAATAAGGAGTTACTACACTTTGTGTAAGATAACCAGTCCAACCTTGCGGAGCTGTTATTCTCATCACAATATAGCCACTACTTGTATTTAAATTTACTCCTGGCCAACCTGTTTGTATATTATAACCAGAACCACCAATAATTGTACTACTACTTGGATCCAAACAGCCAGCGCCATCAATAGGACTTGGATATGTTAATGTATTTAATTTAGTAGCCGTATCTAACCATCCCGTAACACCTGGTAATTTTACTTCTACTTTTATTTGATTAGTACCGTTAGTGAATGAATTTGTTGTACTTATAATACTAGCTGAACCACTAAATTTTATATTAAATTGATAATATGCAGCAAGTAGTGTAGAATAATAAAAGTATCTATTATAATATCTAGTTCCAGTGCAGACAGAATAATTAGTTTCTGGATATATTATATTTCGGTTAGTATCACTACTAACACCAATAGTTTGAAAGTTTATAGTTGGATATCTTAATCCACCATTATAAATTTGTAAATCAGATGTATTGGTTGTAGCCAAAGATGCAGTTGATGAATAAGGGTTATTAGTTATAGAAGCAATAGTATCATAAGCAAGTCCTGATTTTATTCTATAACTTTCTTCTCTAAAATATTCAGTACTACCTATTGATGGAACAGTAATAAAGTTATCAAAAACAATTCTATTTATAGAATAGCCAGCAGCAGTTGAAAAAGTAAAACAACCATTATTTGCTGCTGGTTTATTAACTTGTTTTACATACAAACCAATAGAATCATCAATTCTTCTTAGACTTTGTTCTCCAGGTCCTATAGTTATAGTTGTGGTTTGAACACTTAAAGAATTGAAATTTGAACTTTGTGTTAAAGAAGGTAATGGTAATAGTTGATCAGGAATATTTGGATACGGACTTGCATTAGTTGACGAATAATCAGAAATAGTTATTGCATTACCATCAGCATAAACATTCGCATATGGTGAAATAATATTTGCGTAAAATGTAATTTGAAGTTTATTATAATATATTATGCCTGATAAATAGTTTGTATCCAAATAATAAGTGTTAACATTTAAAGAAGGACCCGTAACAGTCACAGTTGTTGGATTATCATCTAAAATAAAATCTATACCTGACACATTTATTATATTTGTTGTTGTATTTTGCACTATTTTTACATAATTATATCCTCTTGTAAATCCATAAGAATTTGCTGTTAAACCAATTGATGCAGTATATGTATATGGCCCTAAATAAGAACCACTTGGAATAAAATAAGAACCAGTTCTACCCCAAAATAATTCAAACGCCGCACCTGTTGCAAATTTTGAAGCAGTAGCAGCTCCTAATATAAATCCAGGCCTAGTTCTTCCATTAGTAGTATCTATTGCTGCTATATTAGATAAAGTTGCAGTTGATACAGTCAAACCATTTACTACCAAATATAAATATCCTTGATTTCCATCAGCAAACGAATTATTATAATAAGGTATGCCTGTATTTGAGCCACCACTATTTAAATTAATTATACCCGACATAGTTAAATTGCGATTGCTACTTGTGGTAGCTGCAAAAACGCCTAAACGATTTGAAGATGTTGCAAATAATCCATTTAAACCAACAGCACCATATCCAGAAGTAACTGATGGAGTTGCTGAATTAAAATTACTTACACTTGGATCAGAAAATGGAAAAGATAGTCTACCATTATATCCATAAAAAGGCGCCATATTTGATAAAGCTGGCGAAGCTGAAGGAACCAAAGCAGCTAAGATTTTATTAAATCTATCAATTGCCGTTCCAATTGGCGTTGTAGTTACAAAACTTGGCGTTGTATTCCAATTGTACACACCACCAGAATAAGTTGTTCCAGTTTCAGGATTTCCAATAGTTGTTACAGATGAGTTATACGGAACTTGAAATTGTGTTCCATCCCAAATTAATTGATACTCTAAATCTGTATTAAAATCACCGGCTGCAATTGCTGCTTGTATTCCAGAACCAACAATTTTAACAACAGAAGCAGAACCAACATTATTTATATTAAAATATAAATTAGGTCCTTTACTTGCAGTTAAAAACCTTGTATAAAAAACTGATGGTTTATAATAACTATATAAATTAGCTATAGCTGTAAAATTAATGCCATCACTTGAAGAAGCAGTTAAAGAATAAACTTGATTTAAATATTCTTTAGCCCAAGAGCCACCAGAAGCATATATTCCACTATATTTATAAATAACATCTTTTTCATTGTCAGCACGAACACTCATACCTTCCATAGGAAAGGTAAAATTCCAAAAATTAACTCTTGCGTCATATGTAGCAATTTTATCAACATGTCCATTCCAATTATTACTTCTAACAGCAGAAGAAGAACCTGAAATAGTTCCTATTATTAAATATCTATCACCATCTTTATTAGATGACGGAATAGAACTAGTTCTTGACAAAACTGAATCTTGCCATTCCATAGGTTTTGTTTGCGGAATTCCATTATATTGAATCCAGTTATTAGCATCTGAAGAAGATGTGCTATTATAATTATATTGTAATTGATATGTATTATTATATGATGCGGTGGGATCAGCATAAATTGTTGCTAACATACCAAATTCAAAACGAGTCGGATATGAAACTTGCGCATTTAACATGTCGGCATATGTAGCATAAGAGTGGTGTCCGCCTTTTGCTTCACTTGAAAAAATTATAGCAATTGGATCTAAAGAATCGTTTGGTCTTAATGGTGATGTTACAAGTGTTCCTATATTTTGAGACATATTAATTAATTTAATTTATTTGAAAATAAGTAATTGGTGATGTTTGTATTGTATTAGAATACCAAATACTATATGATTGTGTTACACTATTTATATTTGTATAAACTGAATTAGTATAACTAAAAGCGGTATTTACTAATCCATTTGTTACAAACACAGGTGTTCCAAATGAAGTTGGAAAAGCAAATACTAAATATTTTCCAGCACCATTTATACCATTTAATGTCTGTGTTTTTGTATTAGTTAATATATTTCCATTTCCAATTGAGCCATCTATTCCAGTTAAGCTAACACTTGCTCCATTTAGAGTAGAGATATCTGCATTTGTAAATGAATAAGTTGCAGGATTAGTTGCAAAATTACCCCAATAAAATTTATTTAAGAAAACAACACTTGTTGTAGCAACAATTGTATTTATACCATCATTAACGCTTAAATTAACATATTGTGTTGAATTAGATTGAGAAGCAACAGTAATTATACCACTTTGAGTTGCTAATAAATTATAATATTGTTCGCCAGCCAAATTATATATAAAACCAGAACTGCCATATTGACGTATATTATTATTAGATAAAACAAGATTTCCTATTAAATTAACACTACCTTGATTTATATTCCAATTAATATAAATATTATTATATAAATTAGAACCATTTTCTAAATATAAAGTATTATACCAACTTCCAACTATTGAAGTGCCTAAACTTAATCGTGTAATTGTTGGTGCAACATATGGATGAAACATAGCATCGAATATCTGTTGTAAAGATAAACCAGTAGAAAAATTTGTTCCAATTGGTAAGCCACCTATAGTTGCTGTGCTAGCGGTATTGCTAATATAATTTATTGTGCTTATTGATGCTGAACTTCCAGCCCCACCGCGATCCCATAATGTTAATACAGAATTTCTTAATTGTATAGCACGTATAGACCCACTGGTATTATCTTTTAAGTCAGCCATCATAGCATCTAAACTAGAATAGCTAACTGAATATGTGAGTGTTCCTGGTGTGCTATATGTTGACATAAATAGTTTTATTTTTATATATTAAAAAAACATATTCTTTTTTAAATGAAATTTTTCGTATCTTTAATAAAATTATAACAAATGAAAAATTTTTTAGATAAACTTGTAAATACAGCATTTAATTTCCAAATGGAAACCAATTATAAAAGAATTAAATCTGGCAAATTTTTAGATATAAATAAAAAGCCATATAATGTAAATATAGTTGATAAAATGATATCCTATTTTGAAGATAATGAAGAATATGAAAAATGTCAAATTCTCATAGAGTTTAAAAACAATATTTTAGATCATGAAAATAATTATATGAAAAAATTATGCTGATACTATTTCAAATAAAAAATATGTTTCGCCATTTAATTCTAATTTCTTGTTGAATTTAACTTCAACATTTAATCCAGTATTAGCGGCAGCAATTGTTTCAACAACATCATCTTCAGTTATTTCTTTATCTAATAACTCTTTTAACTTATCATAATTGATTATATCTTTTATCATAATTTTTTTATCAATTGCACTATCGTTAAATGAATAAGATTTATTTTTTGTAGAATCAATTAATTTATTCAAAATATTATTTTTTACTTTTTCTAGTTCTGTTGAAGTAAAAACCATTACATGTTTTACAACCCCTTCATCATTTACGGAATATAAATGTATATCTTTTTTTAATAAATTTATATATGAAAGACTTGATTTATAAATATCAGCTAAGGCTTTTTGGTGTTGTTTAATATCATCATCATTGGTATCAAAATTAAAAATATTCTCATTAATAGAATAATTTTCAAATTTTGTTATTTCACCAGATTTTATTTTTCTAAATAAACCGTCTTTAAAAGCAGCATAAGTATCTTGTATAATATCTTTTAATACAACTTCAATGCCATCAACATCTTTTAAATCATCATCCTCGCTGATGAAATTATTAAAATTAATAGTTCCAGGTGATAAATATTTAGCAATCTTATCTTCTGGTATATTCATATCAGAATATTTTTTTAGTTTTAAATTAATTAAATTGTAATAATGGTTTAATTCCTGTGAATTAGATATTTTCTTTTTCATATTACTATATATTAAATCTTAATTTTTAATATATAAACTATGATATTGGAAAAACTATCTAACATATTACTCCACGAAAATTCGGAACCAGTTGAATTTATTACAAAAACTAATTATCTTTTAAACGAAGATAATGAATATATACCATCTGGTGGTGCCAGTGCGCCAAGATTTTCACTCGGTAATGTAGAAGGTTTCCAAAATATACCGATTAATAAACCAATTGCACCTACAGAAGATTTAATAATTAAAGCAATTAAATATGGTATGATTTTTTTAATAACATATAAAGGAGCGAAAGATAATCATACAGTAGGACATGAAAGAGTTATTTATCCTATGGTTTTTGGACGCTCTTCTGTTGGTAAATTATTAATAAGAGGTTATCACTTAAAAGGTTGGTCTGTTTCAAATAATAGAAACATAGAAAAAATATGGAGAATGTTTCGTTATGATAAAATTAAATCTATTATATTTACTGGTTCATTTTACCGTCTTGCACCAGCTGGATATAATATGTATGATAAAGGTATGCGTGGTGGTATTATTGCTAGAGCAGATTTTAATGAAATTAGAAGAAATCAAGAAACTTTATTAAAAGATGAGGAAATACAAAGTAGAAAAGATATACAATTACAACCAGAAGTTAAAACACAACCTATTAAAATAAAAGTTATTAATACTAATACGGAACTTGATTTAGATAATCCTTATGAAAATCAATATCTTAAAAACGAACAAAATGCTGCTAATTTAAGAATTACTTTCTTAAAATCTATTTATGGCGAAAATTATATAGCAATACTTGGAACTGAAGGAGAAAAAGGAAATCAAGTATCAGTAGAAAATGTTGGACAATTTAAAGTATTACAAACTATTACTGGTAAAGAATTAAAAGAAGTGGCTGAAAATCCAGATATAGTAAAAGGAAATAAAATTTTCAAACTTTATACATTTATGAGGAAAGTATAATTTTTAAAATTTCATCAAGTTGATCATCCCATTTATCAATTTCAATTTTATCGGTTTGTAAAAAAAATTCAATATCTTCTAATTTTCCAGTCATTATTCCCATATTTTTTAATGCCTTTGCATTACATTCTTGTTCATACTGCCCTATTACTGGAATTACCATTAATTTTTTTGACATATAAAGTGCTTCCGAAGAAGTTTGAAACCCAGCATTAGTAATGATTCCATGTGAATTAATAAAACTTGTAACAAAACTTGGTTTATCAATTGGATAAATAACACAGTTTTTAAAACGATAAACTGTTTTTATATCAGAATGAAATATATGAAATATATTATTAAGACTAGATAATTCTTCAATTAGATTTACTAAACTATAAGAAGGTAAATAAACGGTATAATGTCCGGCATCTAATGTATTTGTTTTAATAACATCATCACTAATTATCGGTTTAAAAATAAAATTATCATATTTTTCGTAATGCAATCCTATAGGAATAGTAACTGGTGCCATCCATTTTAAAATATTTTCACCTAAAAAATCTTTACCTGCTCTTGGTGTTTTTTTACTTGTAAATGAACATTGATTTGAAATGCCATAACATAGTTTATTTTGTAATTTACAAGCCCAAGCAGTAATAGGTTCAAAATCAGATATAACTTTATCATATTTTTTTAAAGATAATTGTATATTTTTAATAAAATCTAATAAATTAAGATTTGAAATAGTTTTCAAATAATCTATTTTGGAATTAGAAGTATAATAAAAAGTAAACCCTTGAAATCTATATTTAACTTCAAATGGAAAAATGGTATTATAGTTTTTACCAGATACTAAAATATCTACTTCATGACCGAGTAATTTTAATTTATTGATAATTTTAAGTGATCTCGTTAGATGTCCATTTCCCGTAGTTTGTATTCCGTATAAAATTTTCATAAATAAATATTTATTATATATAATAAATATTTATTTATGAAAATTAAAAGTTTATTTATAAGCGATATTCACCTCGGTAATAAAAACTCTCAACCAGATAAATTATTAGAGGTTCTCAAACAATACGAATTCGAAAATCTTTTTATTATTGGAGACTTTATTGATATGACAGCCTTAAAAAGGAAGTTTTATTGGAATCAAAATTATTCAACTGTTATTCAAAAGATTCTTAAATTATCCAGACATAATGTTAATGTAGTTTATTTGATTGGAAATCATGATTTTTATGTTAGAGATTTAATTAAAGACGGAAATATAAATCTTGGTACTATTTTAATTTGTGACGAATTTATTTACACTTCTCTTAAAGGTGAAAATATTTTATTAGTTCATGGTGATTGTTTTGACGGATTTGTAGCCACGCATAAAATACTTTATTTAATTGGTGATTTTGGTTATGAATTATCAATGAAAATTAATTTGATATATAATAAGATAAGAAAATTATTTGGTCTAAATTATTGGAGCTTTTCAGCTTATATAAAAAGTAAAGTCAAAAATATAATTAAATTTTTAACTGAATATAAAAAAGCATCTATTGAACTTGTAAAAGATAAAAAATGTGATTCTATAATGATAGGTCATACGCATAGTCCAGAAATTATAGAAGGCGAATACTACAACACAGGAGATTTTGTAGAATCTTGTTCTTATATAATTGAAGATTTAGAAGGTAATTTTGAATTAATTTTTATTAATAAACATTAATTTTCCGCAACAATAAATAATTTAAATATATAAAAATAAAAATTTTATGTCATTTACCCTATACGAAAAAGAAGAATTAGAAGCTATTGCCAAAAAAGAGGAATCTAATAATCGAATGGAGGAATTTTTCACTGTTAAAAGAGAAGAATGGACAAGGGATATACAACCAATTTTAGAAATTGCTAAATTGCAATATAATTCAGAAAATGCACAAAAAATAGTTGATTTACAGGTTGATGCATTAGTTCATAGAGAAAGATTACAAAATGAAATTGCAGTTTTTTTACAAAAACTTTCCAAAGAAAAAGTTAAATATAAAAGACAAGAACAAGATAAAATTGTTTGGTATGCTCTTGGTAAATCAGCATTAAATGTTAATGGTAAAGTTTCAAATAGTCATATGACATCTATAATAGACGGACACTTAGTAGAAGCTAAAAGAGCAACCGAATTAATCGAAACACATATAGAACATTTAAGATCATTAGTTAAATTATTAAGTGATATTGGCTATCAAGTAAAGAATACAATTGAGTTATACAATTTTCTATCAAAGAATTAAACATTTAATTACTTAATAATATAAATTGCATGAGTAAAAAAATGTCAATTAACTTAAATAAGCGTTATTTTCCAGATTTTATAAATAAAATTCAAGATTTATCAAATATAAATCCTGTTGTAAAACTTAAAATAGAATCTGATAAAATTTTAATGTATTCCATGAAAGCCAATGATTCAGCAGTTTTGGCTTTAAAATCTTATATATTACCAACTATAAATTATTTTGATAATTTTAATGAAGAATCTATATTTGATTTTATCATAGTCAATGCTCCAAAATTAATTAAAAGTCTCAAATTTTTTAACATTGATACACAAGTTAAAATGGATATCATATATAAACCACATAATGATAATGCCGATGTAATGCAAATTCGTTCTTCTCAATTCACAAATGGTAAATTAAAAATAAATTCTATTGGTGGTGAAGATTCTTTAATTAGAGATTTAAATTCAGATGCAATTGAAGCTAGGACAGATATAGATAATGCTAATTATAATTTTCAAATTACAAAAAGAGATTTTCATGATATTAAGAAACTATCGGCAATTGATTCAGAAGAAAAGATTTTATCTATTGATATCGAAGATGGAAAAATAACAGCAAGCGAAACTTCTAAATGGGAACTTTTGGTTGGGGAAATTGATTCTTCAATTAATCAAAAAATAGTATTTAATAAAAAATACCTTTCAAACATAAATGATGATATGGATTTAATTGATTTCTATATGTTTGAAACATTTATTTTAGTAAAAGATAATATATCTAATTTGATGTTATCTTTCGAACAAACATTTGATGATGACGATGAATAATATTTTAGGAATAACAGCTTCGATTACAAGAGAAGAAATAGATGATATAAAACAAAATTGTGGTATAGATGTTGAAACGGAACTCGCAAGAATATTTCAAGAAGAAATTGATAAAGATATCCTAAATACTATAATGTTTGATAATTTTGCTGCAAGTATAACTGCTAAAAATAGAGAAGGGAAAATTGATTCTATATTATATGATAAAGATTTTACAGCAACAAATATAGAAGATACTGATGAATATAAGAGATTATCGGAGGAAAATCAAAAAAAATGGAAAAAAGATGGAAGAAGCTTGTAAAATTGTATAACAGAATATGCTAATATCAAATACTCCGACAAATACACTTACCGCAACAAATAGCTCATTTTCAAGTATATTACCTATTGTTAGGAAAGTTGCAGCATCAACAATTGCAGATGGTGATTCCAAATTATTAGAAATTGCTAAAAATAAAGTTATAGCAATAAATAGGGATAGAAAAATAGATTCAATTCTATTTGATGATCCTTATGAAGAATTAAAAATAGAAGATACAGAAGAATATAAAGAGTATTTAAACTCAATAAAAAAACCAATGTCAGGCCCAAGTGGTAAATTATTTTATTTAGATTTTAAATACGATGATAAAACTAAAGAAGATTAATTTTCATCTATAATATATACTTTATGTATTATTTAATTAATTACGACATATTTAACGAAAATTATAAACATCTTTATAAATCAAAACATCCATTTAAACCAATGCACATCGCTTCAAGTGATCCAATTAAAGGTGGTTGTGTTTTTATTTTAAGCAATCCTTTTGAAGATGGTAAAAGAAAAATCTACATGGCTATAATAGAAAAAATTAGAATTGGGGAAAATAATCAATATGAAGTATTATTTACTGGAAATTATTATATTTTAAAACAACATTTAGGAGATTTAATTATGCCAGAAAAAATAGGTTATATTTCACCAAAAGGTAAATTCAAAAATTTAAATATGACTTCTGATTCTTTAGTATTAAATAACAATAAAACTCCATTATGGCAAATTTCATCCAAATTTACAAAATTAAATTTATTTACCAACTATCAATCTGCCTTAAAAGACTTATTTGAAATTGAAAATGTTGAAATACCTATTACTGAAATGAGAACTCCAGTCAATCTTCACGAATAATTTTCAGTTTTTTATTTCATATTTGATAAAATAATCTTTGGATTCGTTTTTTTGAAGGTATAAATAGACTGAACGATAGCATTTTCCTAAAAAAGACATAACATCATATATACTATAAAATGTTTGTATTGTATTATCTTTCTTTGATATTAATTGTATATTAAAATATTTTATTTTTTTATCGCTTAATTTTTTACAAATATCTTTTGGTGTGGATAAACCTTTATTCCAAGGAGTTCTTCCTATATTTTTTAATCTTACTTTTTCAGAAATTTCTGGATTTTTCATAGGATTATTTAATTTTAATTTTTCTGATATTTTCTTACAAGTTGTTTCTGATAGTTTCTTATTCCAATTTGGATGATTTTCGCCTTTATTTGACATTTTAATTCTAGATTCGAATGTATGTTTAAGCCCAGAAACACCCTCACCACCATCAGTTATATTTACAAGAGGACCTGATTTTAGTATTCTTCTACCTATAATAGAAATTAAGTTTTTTTCAATAATTAAAGACTCTTCTTCTGATAAATTATCATATAATTCCACTATAAATGGTTCTAAACCATTATTCCTTATGCTTAAAATTTTATTAGACAAATGCGTTTTATTTTTTAATTTATAATCTTTTAAATGAACTAATTTTCTACCTTCTTTACCTTTACCTATATAAAAAGGTTCATATATTAATGAAAAATCTTCATAAGTTTTTTGAATTGGTTTAGAAGGATCTAAATAGGCATAAATATAATATTTATTTTCTTTCATATATTATATATAAAATTATCATAACGCCCTACGACTTTTTTAACAACTTTTTAACAAAAATCTATACAATATCTATGACAAAAGAAGAAAAATTAATTGAATTAGAGTCACTAAAAAATAAAGCGAGCGAGTTGAAAAAAGAGGCAGATTATTATAATGCCTTACAGCTCGCTCTTTTTTAACCCCCAACTAAAAAATTAGTTGGGGGTAATAAAACTAAAATTAGTATTGAATGGATCATATGGCGCCTTCGCTGCGTCCTATTTCGTCTTGTTTAATAATCATGTGGCTTCTTCAATTACGGCTCAAGGTAGAGATTTAACAAAAACTATGAATCGTGTTAATGAAGATTATTGGTATAATCAATGGCATAATGATACCGAATTACATAAAAAGATTTGTATTAGAAATATAAAACAAATTAACGAAAAAAAAGAACCAGTTAGTATTTATGCAGATACTGATAGTTTATTCGTATCATTCAAACCAGCTATTACACATTCAGATTGGAAAAATCTTTTCTTTTCCAATTTAAATAAAATAACAAAAGCTCATATAATTCTACATGGTAGAGAAGAAATTGCATCAGATAATCCAAATTGTTTAGGTGTTTATTCTAAATTAGAAGATATACAAAATATTGAAGATATAGATATGTTTATCGTTGATGGTAAATGGATTAAAAATCGTAATTTTGAAACTTTTATTAAAGATAATAATTTAGAAGAAAAACTTAAATGGAATTGGGCTCATGAATTAGATTTTATACATGGTCTTGACTATTATAGATATGCTGGATATTTCAAAAAATGTTTAGAAGAATATGCTGAAAGTTATGGCGTTTCAAATAAAGAAGATTTTGAATTAGAAAGAATTAGCGAATCAGTTATTTATATTGCTAAAAAGAAATATATTCAACATATTGTATTTGAAGATGGCATCCCATATGAAAGATTAAATTATATTTATCCAAAAGGTGTTGAACTTGTTAGAAGATCAACTCCATCTTTTGCAAGAGATAAAATTGTGGACATCATTAAATATTTATTTAGTCATCCAGATACATTTAACATTCGTGAATTGCTCAAATTGGTTAAAAATCTTAAAAAAGAATTTGATTTATGTGTACCTGATCGGATTGATGAAATCAGTATGCAATCTTCTTGTTCTAATTATAATGAAAAAGTTTTAGATGATAAAAATAAATTAGTATTTGTAAATGGAGCACATTTTGCAGTAAAAGCATCAGCGTATTATAATTGGTTATTACATAGAAATAAAGATTTACAATTTAAATATGAATTTTTAAAATCAGGTTCTAAAATTAAGTATTATTACTGCAAAGATAAAAAAATGAATTCTGTATTTGCATTTAATCGTGGTTCTTATCCTATTGAATTTGCTCCTGAAATTGATTTAGATGAACAATTTGATAAGTGTATTTTATCACCAATTAATTCTATTATCGAACCATTGGGACTTCCAGAAATAACAAAACGACTTTCTGTTGTATTAGATATATTTGGTAGTTCTTTACAAAAGAAAAAACAAAAAGAAAATGAAGAAGAAGACTATTCCGATGAAGACTTTAACAACCAAAAATGGGATGACTGGGAAATATAGTATGAGCATAGACCCAGCCACTATGGGTGAGGTTGAAAGAGAAATGACTATCATAAATAGAGATAGGAAAATTGATGCTATATTAAACGACACAGAATATATACCATTAGAAATGGAAGAAACAGAGGCATATAAAACTTTTGAATATAGTATGTATTATATAAACTATATTAGCAATCAAATAGATACATCTATAGAGTATTCTGAATATATTGTGGAACAATTGTATAAATAACTATGAAAAAACTATTAACAAAATTAAAAAACTTTTTTTGGAAGAAGAAAATTAAATCTGAAATAATTTCAGAAAATCCAAAAATTATAAAATTTACAATACCAGTTGGTAATATAAGTGCAAAAAATGCAGAGAAAGAATTATCAAAATTAATATTCAATTATAAAGAAGATATCCCTCTTCAAAAACTTTTGGATAAAACTTGTATGAAAGAAAATATTAATTTTGGAGCAACATATTCGAATTATTATACAAATGATATTTGGTTTACAGAAAAGAAAAATTAACTATGGATATAGCAAAAGAAATAGCAAATTATTTAGATAAACATAGTGGTATATATATGTTTAATATGTCATTTACTGATGAATTATTGTTTGATTTTTTATTAGAAGATATACTTAAACATAACATTAAACCATTTATTAGAGAATATAATAATTTTGATTTTCAAAATAGCATATTTTGTATAGAATTAAATACTTTTTTACAAAAAAATTCGGCATCTTTTGATAGAAACTCTCATAATAAAAAATTTAGAGAATTATTCTCTTTTTGTTTAAACAACGGTAATTCTGTTATAATCAAAGATTTTTTTTATCAAACTGAATTAACTAGAACACAAAAATTTTACAAATATAATTTTGAATTAATTTCATTAAGCGATTTTCATGCCTCAATTTACAAAAATGTAATGAAAATAGATAAAAATAGATATGCTAATGATTTTCCTGATTTTAATTTAACAGCTTATATGCGTGATAAAAAAATTAATGATATATTAAAGGATTAATATACAGATACTCTTTTATTATCTTTAGAATCTATTGGCCCGATAGTCACTTCATTAAATGTAATTCTACCAGGATTTTTTTCATCAATAACAGGTATTCTTAATTTATCACCAGATTTTAATTCAATGATTGATTTAACTTCTTTTCCTTTTATCATAGGATCACTTATTTCAATTTCTTTATAAGGATAACTTTTTTTAGTAATTAAAGGACGTTTTAAAACTGCATATTTAAATTTTTCTGTCTTGTTATCCTTATATAAGATAAGTTTTAATCTATCAATACTTGCTTTAACTATTTTTAATTGTGCTGGATCATTCTTATATTTATTTAACAAATATTGATTTTTTGGATCATCATTTGGATCAAAATAAAAATAATTTATCTTTTTTGAATCTTTTTCTTTTTTAGTTGATGCTGGTAATGTGGTTGGAATTCTTGTATATGAAGTTAATTCAATATTAGCACCACAAGCTTTTCTAGCAAAATCAATTGGGTTATATTTTGAACCTTGAACGTATACTATAAAAAATTGTTTTTCACCTGTATTTCTAATTATTGTATTTGATTTAACAAAAGCAGCTGCATTCACTTTTTTAATTGCAGTTTCAGGCAATAAAGGTCTTTCTTCCCTTCTTCTTTTTTCGTTTTCAGTTTCCCATAATTTTCTATAAGTTGCTTGTAATAATGCTATACCATTATGTTCCAATTCATTATCGGAAACATCTGGTTTTGTGACAATAACGGTTTTAGCCCATTGTTCACCTTTTTCAAATTCAGCATTTAACCAAAATGTATTTCCTTCTCTGCCCTTAGGATATCTTAAAATTGGTGTGAAATACTTACTTTGATTATCTTTTATAAATACAAATCCTATTTTACCCAATAAAATTGTAGCATAAGCTTTATTAGATTCAAATTTAAAAGCATCTATCCAATTTTGATTTGCTATTTCACCTAATGCAGCCGTTATAACATGCTTAACTATATTGACTTCTGGTTCGGATAAATTATATTCATAACTGAATTTATCAAATTTTATATATTTGTCACTAATTTCATATCCGTCTTTATCTATTTCTTGCATACCCATTAATTCCCATCCTTGACTATTTTTTGACGAAAATTCAGAAAAACGAGAATGTGTTAAATCACCCTTTTCAGTATATGGTGTAGAAGTTCTATCTATATAAGTAAATGATTTTTTTAATTCATTTATTTCAGTAAAATCTATTAAGTATTTCATATAACTATATATATTTTATTCAACTTAGATTTATTTACTTATATAATTTTCTATGGACACAAATTATGTAAAAACTTTAGTTCAAGAAATACTAAATAAATCTTTCGCTTCAGCAAACCGAAAAAATATTATCGTGTATGATAATAGATTTAATTTTTCATGTCCAATATGTGGAGACTCAGCCCGTTCCGCTTCTAAGAAAAGAGGTAATGTATTTTTTAATTCATTACATTTTGAATGTTTTAATTGTGGTCATAAATCATCATTAAACTCTTTATGCAAAAGATTTCAAATAATGATAGATCCAGGTAAGAAATTAGAAATGATTGAATACCTAAAAAATGCAGTAAACATATCAGATTATAAATCTGATATGTCCGAAGTTAATTTTGACGAATTATTAAATCTTACAGATTTAGAAAAATTATTTAATTCTGGAAATTCAGTATTGACAGAGTTTAAACCTATCATTAAAGGCGGTTTTGCACATACTTATCTATTAGATAGAGGCATCACAGATAACATGTCAAAAAATATTTATCAAGCAAAACATTGGTTAAATGAAGATAAATATGAGTGGGTAATAGTTTTATTAAATAGAAAAGATGATAAAATACTAGGAATACAAACCAGAAATTTAAAATCAGGAAGATATAGAAGTTTTAAAATTTATAATTTTGAAACACTTTATCGTTGGGTAAATAATATAACAGAAGATGAAATTGAAGGTGTTGACTTAAATCAATTATTAATTTACAATAAATTAAGTTCTTTTTTTAATATATTAAATATTGATTTTGAATCAACTATAACTATATTTGAAGGTTATTTAGATTCATTATTTTATCCAAATTCTGTGGGTGTTGTTGGTGTAAATACAAATATGAGTTTATTGGAAAATAATAATGTAGATATACAATACTTTTTTGATAATGACGAAGCAGGATTTTCTAAATCAGAAGAAAAAATTAAAGCAGGTTATAGAGTATTCTTATGGAAAAAATTATTCGAAGAAATTGTTGATAAAAAGAAATCTTCTGATCCATATTCATTAATGTATAGAATATCGCAAGTTAAAGATTTAAATAAATTGGCTGGTTTAGTCCAAAATCCGTATAATAAATTAGAATTAGATAATTTTTTTAGCAAAGATATATATGATTTAAAATGGATTCCAAAAAGAGAAAAGAAAAAATGGATTAAAAATTAATCCATTTTTTATATAAAAGTATATTTACTTTTTTTATATTTTATATTTTTTTGTTTTAGATATTTTTTAAACGGTGTTGTTCCTCTATCGGAATTGCAAGGCTGGCAACATACTATTAAATTAACTTTGCAATTATTACCACCGGAAGCAATTGGTATTATATGATCAGTTGTGGCATTTTCCTCTGTTAATTTTGTTTCGCAATAAATGCACTTTGCATCTCTATTTGAATTAACAAAGTCTTTTGCATAACCAATGGCTCTTCTTTTAACATTTTTACCATTCCATTTTAAACCGATAACTATAAAATTTCTATGAACTTTAAATTTTTTACGAGCTATTTCACAAGCCACATAATTTTTATTAAAAAAAATTAAAATTTTTATTAATAATTTCCACCTTTTATAAAAAACAAAATCTGTTTTTAGAAAATGTTCATTCTTTGCTTTAAAAATTTTCTTTAATTTTAAAAAATCTTCTTTAATTCTGTTAAACATCTATTGACTAATCCACTTACCATGAATTTATTTTTTTATATAATATATATCATATAAAAAATTATTGTTTAACATGAAAAAGTTTTTTCTTGATCTATTAAGCGCAAATAGTCCTCTTAGTTCAAAGAGATTTGCTGGCTTAGTCACACTTTTTAGTTGCATTGCATTAGCATTTATAGCCGCTGGTAATAGCAAATGGATATGTCCTGATTCAATGTTCGATGGCTTACTTTTAGTAGTAGCTGGTTTATTTGGATTTAATATGGCTGAAAGTATTTTTAAAAAATCCGACGATAAAATAGCTTCAAGTGGAAATGAAGTTGCAAAAGAAGATAATGATAAAATTGATTAATAAATAACCACATTATAAGTGGTTATTTTATTTCAAAATTATCTCTATCTTTTAAAAATGGTAATTGATTTCTTACTTGTTGCAATAAATTTGCATCTAATTCTAAATCTATAACTTCTTCTTCTTCAGAAGTCCAAATGATTTCACCTATGGGTGAAATCAAACTACTATCACCTGTATATTCTAAATTATTACCATCTATTCCAACTCTATTAACGCCAATGACATAAGATTGATTTTCAATTGCTCTGGCTTGTAAAAGTGTTTTCCAAGCTAAACTTCTTTTAGCTGGCCAATTAGCAACATATACAATTACATCATAGTCATCTTGATTTCTTGAAAATACAGGAAATCTTAAATCATAACATATTTGTAATAAGATACGCCAACCATTTATATTAATTATTTTTCTCTGATTACCAGCAGTATAACATTTATCTTCACCAGCATAAGCAAATAAATGTTTTTTATCATAAAATTCAATTAATTCTCCTTTAATACATAAAAAGCGATTAAATATATTATCTAATTCTTTAATAATTAAACTACCCATCAAATATGAATTACTATTATTGGTTATATTTTTCATCCAATTAATAGTATCACCATTCATATTTTCTACCAATTCTGGCTTCATTATAAAACCTGTTGAAAACATTTCAGGCAAAATAATAACATCCGGTTTGGATGTTATATTATTTATATAAGTTTCATAATTAGTTAAATTAACTTTTTTATTTTCCCAAATTATGTTTGGTTGTATTAAGGTTATCTTTAGGTTTTGCATTTTTCTTTTTTAACTTTTTTACTTTCTTTTTTATAGAATCTTTTGTTAAAAGGTTTGCTACTTTCGATTTTTGTAATAAAGTGTAATTTGGTTGACTCCAATCATTAGTTGCATTTTGCAAAGTATTTGGCATCGAATTCGGACCCATAAATCTTAAAAGAGAATTTTCTTTTCCTGATATTGAAGGACCCATATCTTCTGTTATACCATTTTCAAATCTTGTTTTATGTGATACTTTATTAGATGTATCATACACATTTAATTTCATATGTTCATAAATAGTAGATTTAAATTCAAAAAACTTTTTAACATGTTCTACATTTTTCTTATCATCATCAGAAAATCCGACCGAAACATATTTTTTAGATTTTAATCCATAATTATTACAAATATTCAAAAACTTTTCTAATGCTATTTTCTTTGCTTCTTCGATTTTAATTGAAGGATCTAATTTAAATTCATTATTAAATGATGCAGAAAATGGAAACCCAACTCCATAAAACTTACATTTGTCTAAATAATAGTTTATTAAATTAGTATTTGATAAATTGGTATTATTTTCTCTTACCATAGTTTTATTCTCAAAATAAGTTAAAAACTTATGGCAATTTTTATACATTAAGTCACCTTGTTCTTTTGTTAAACAATTATCAATAATATATTTAACACCATTTTTAAGTGTTTGATATTCATGTCCTCTTGCCGTTACTAAAGCAAATATAGAACCTTCAACTAAACATTGAATAAATTTATCCCATGAAGGGCCGAATTTAGAATCTTGAATAGCGGTTTTCACATCTAATAAAAAAGATTGATTGCCTCTTGGACCCATATCTCTAAATTCTTCATAAGCTTTATAGGGGTTATTATCTCTATTCCGATAATTTACATCATTACGAACTATGGCAAATTCTGCAGGTGATACAGATAAAGGTTGCCAAATACCTTCAACTAATTTATCCATGTGAATAGGAGTTGACATATGTAATATATTGTCATCCCAGTCAAAACTATAATAGCTTAACCTGTTAGTTTCTAAAAAAGAATTGTAATTACTTAATTTTCTCATTATATTTCTTTGTGCAAAGATAATTAAAATTTATTGAATAAACAAATTTTAATGTATATATTAATTTATTATTAAACAAGAATACCTACACGGAAATCATGCAGGTATTTTAAGTTAAAGATAATAAAATTATTTTCTATTTAAAAAAGCAGCAAAATTGTATAATTTAGACTCGCCAAGTTTTTCTTCTGGATTTACTTCTTCTGTTTCTTCGAAATCTCCTTCTGGTGTTTCACCCTCAATTTCTTCGCCTTCTTCTTCACCTACTTCTGGTAAAGATTCGTCTTCCATATCGGGATGATCTTCACCACCTTCAAGTTCAAATTCTTCAACTACTTCATCGTCTTTTGTTGCAGAAACTCTAATTAAATTTTCTTCCGTTTCTTCAATAACGATTGTATAACCATGCATATCAAATGTTAATTTCATATTAATTTTTTCTTTTATATATTAAAAAATAATTTTGGATTTTAATCTTTTCGCAATTCTTATATATAACTCTTATGAAAAAATTAGCATCAGATTATCAAAAATTTCTTTATTCAAAAGTTCCTGAAAGTGTCATTAGACAAACAATTCACAATAATTCCCATTTTATTATTGATAATGAAAAAGGATTTATGTTAGATATTTATACCAAATTACTTAATGATAGAATTGTATTTCTCAATGACGAAATTGATAATTATACATCCGAATTAATTAAAAACCAATTACTTTATTTAGAACAATTGGATCATAAAAAAGATATAAAAATGTATATTAATTCACCAGGTGGTTCTGTATATGATGGACTTGGTATATTAGATACAATGGAATTTATACGTCCAGACGTAATAACAATAAATACTGGATTAGCAGCGTCAATGGCAGCTGTTATATTATGTGCGGGAACAAAAGGAAAAAGAAAATCATTAAAAAGAGCGAGAACAATGATACATCAACCGATTGGATATACTGGATACGCTCAGGCATCAGATATAGAAATTGATGCAAAAGAAATAAATTCTCTTAAAAAAGAATTATATGAAATTATTTCTGAAAATACTGGACAAAAATTTGAAAAAGTTGAAAAAGATTCTGATAGAGATTATTGGATGACTTCTTCCGAAGCTAAATTATATGGTATTATCGATGAAATAATTAAACCACGAAAAAAATAAATATAAAATGAATAAAAATAATGAAACAAATTATCTAAATTCGTCATTTTTAAATACAGCAGCTATTTATAAAACAGATAAACCGGAATTTCAAATCAGTTATATTGATCAATCAATCACAAAAGATGAAACTACTTCTTATTCAACTATTAGTTTAGGTATTAATAAAAAAACTTTTAAATGTGAGCAATATACTTTTGTTAAATCTAGTAAATCAATTTTAATTAATAATTTATCACAACAATTATATGATAAATATGTAGAATTAGCAGATAAAAATGATAAATCATATAAAAATACACGAACAGAACAAACTAACATTTGGACTAAATTTACAAAATGGATTAAAGGAGATGCCGATATTTTAATAAATGATACAAATAAAGATGATGCAACAGAATTTAGAAGCTTAATAACAAGAATTACAATTCTTTCAAATCTTATAGCTGTAAATTCTCGTCTTGGAGCTGCAACATTTATAGTAATAAGTCCAAAATTTTTACCAATAATTCAAGATTCGGCAAATTTTTGTTACACAACACTAAGCAGAGTCAGTGACACCTTCCAACTTGAACAAAAAATATTTCAGGTAGGCACATTAAATAATTTTAAAGTTTTCGTCAATACCAATCAATCTGATAATACTATATTAGTAGGACGTTCAGCAGAATTAAATGGAAATGGGGTATTCTTAGTCGAATCAAATATCAACATCAATCAGGAAGTTATAAAATGGTCTGGTAAAATAGACAATTGTTCGGAAAATGCTAAATATGCTTATGATAAGCTTAATATTAATTTTGTTAGTGATTTGCCGTGGTATAAAATATTAACATATAAATTATTTAAAAAATATGGTTTCTTAAATAAAAATAAACTCATCTAATTAGATGAGTTTATTTAATCCATTTGTCAAAATCATTAGTATCTCTTAAACGCAAAATTTCAGCAATTTGTTTTGGAAAAAATCCCATTTGTCTCAATTCATATCTATTAGCGTACTTATCGTTTAAATAATGTTCCAAATAGTTTTGGAACATTTCTTCAGCTTCTTGTGGTGTTTTTGAGAATTTAAAAACTCTTCTTTTAAAATCTTCAATTGTGAATTCATCATTTGGTAAATATTGACGGTGTGGATATTTGTATTTATCCTTTTTCAAACTAAATTTTTTTGTAAATTCCTTGGTTGTAAATCTTTTCCAAGGGTCATTATATTTTTCTTTTGAATTATACCATACCGCTTTAATCATATTTGGATTTAAATTCCCAACAAAAAGTGCTTGATTTTCAGAATTTAAATATAAAGATTCGGCCAATTCAGGTCTATCGCTTAATCTTATAAAATCATACTCGCTATTTGCTAATTGCTTTCTTTGTTTTAATCTTTGTTCTTCTCTCTGTTTTGAAGTTCCAGTTTCATGATTCCAATCAGTAAATGATTTGGTATATTCTCCTTGTGTATAATATCTACCCTCCACCCATATTGGTGCTTCTAAATCAGCAACTTTTGCTGCAAATTCAATTATTATACCAGAAGATGAAAATCGTCTTTTAACCACATTGAAATCAATTGAGACAAATAGCCCTTTTTTATTATTACCAGATTCATAACTATAAACTCTTTTAGCAATATCTTGTCCTGATAAACCTTGTGTTAATGCAATTTTAGCATCAGATAAACTATAAAATCCATGATATACTATAATTGTATCAGAATCCTTCAATGGTTTCAAATTTTCTATATCTATAGTTCTATAATCAGAATATATTTTTTTAAAAGGTATTACCTTTGATTCAAAATACTTTAAATATTTCATACACTATATATTAAACCTTCTTATTTATTTTAATATAACTTTTATGGAACTTACATACGATCCTCAAACCGAAAAGTTTATTGTTTCACAAGCAACACGAACAGAATATCACCAATTAGAAATATGGTTAACTCGTAACCCTAAAGGCTACCGCTTCACTCCTGCTTTTAAAGCGGGATATTGGAACGGAAAAGATACTGTTTTCCATAATGGGAAAATTAATTTAGGACTTTGGAGAGAATGCTTAAAAGCATGCCAAATTATTGATACTAAATTTACAATCACCAATAAAGAAGATTTCCCAATTAATAGAAATGTTACATTAGAGCAAGTGCAAGCATTTTGTAAAGATTTTTTTAAAAATCATAAAGTTAAAAAAGATGGACAATGGGTTCCTTTTATGCCTTATGATCATCAAATAGAAACTGCTTTTAAAATTTTAAAAAATCGTTATTGTTTAGCCGAAGTAGCAACCTCTGGTGGCAAATCATTAATTATATCAATTGTATTTTTTTATACACTTTTACATATCAATCCAGATGCAAAAATGCTTTTAATTGTTCCATCTATATCACTCGTAACACAATTTTTTGATGACATTATTGATTACAACATTGGTGGAAATAAAGAATTAGATGGTGGAAATCTTAATCCTCTGCAATTAAATATTGAAGAAATTATGTCTGATAGACCACGAAAACATTCTAATTCTGAAAATCCTAATATTTGTATCGGCACATATCAATCATTAGTAAATTATCCAAAGGAATTTTTTGAGCAATTTCATACAGTAGCATGTGATGAGGCACATACTTGTAAGGCAAAATCATTAAAAACAATTTTATCAAAAACATTTGGCTTTGCATATAATCGTTATGGTGTATCTGGAACATTTCCAACTGAAGAAACAATGGAAATACTTTATATACAATCTGTTTTGGGACCTATAATTTCAAATGTAGAAGCAAAAACTTTAATTGAAAAGGGAATTATTACTCCTATGGATATAAAAGTATTAATTTTGAATCATAATGATAAAGAATTTAATGATAAAATAAATTATGTCAAAAAACAAGGAGCTGGGCAAGCAGCATACTTGATTGAAAAAGAATATATACATGTTTCTGATAAAAGATTAGATTTTATTAAAAAAATAGTTGAAAAATGCACCAATAATACTTTGGTATTATTTCATACTATTGAATATGGTCAAAAAATTTTAGAAAAATTACAAAAAGATATTAGCGATAAAGAATTTTATTATATTGATGGTGAAATTGGAACAAAACAAAGAGAAGAAATCAAAAAACAAATGGAATTAAATGATGGTAAAGTAAGAATACTTATAGCATCTTATGGAACTTTATCAACAGGTGTATCAATTAAAAATCTTTTTAATGTGGTTTTTGCAGATTCATTTAAGTCTGAACAAATTATTATACAATCTATCGGTCGTATATTAAGATTATTTAGTGGTAAAAATACTGCTAATGTTTTTGATTTAGTTGATGTTTTTGAAAAAGATCCAAAAAATATATTCTTTAAACAATTTTTAGAAAGAGAAACATTTTATGTTAAAAGAAAATATCCATATAAAATAATAAAAATTAATTTATAGAGATACCAAATATGGTTGAGGAATCAAAGAATAATCCATTTTAGAATTTTCACCACCAGGCAATTTTTTGCTTGCGTTATTTATATTATCAATATCAAGTTTCAGTTTATCATACAATCCAATTATATAACTATTCCATGCTTTTTTAGCATTCGTTATGTCAAATATTGAATTTCCATTTTTTGATTGATAATCTTGAACATATTGGTTTTCGGAATCCTGTGTATTTTGCTTTTTATATTCTTCTAAATTTTTATTATATTGATCTTGTGCTTGTTTCATTGCAGTTGCTGAAGCATTTGCATCATTAATCGAAGCACCAAATGAGCCACCAGCAGGAACTGCTGTTTTAACTGCATTTAAAGCAGTAGATGCTAAAACAAATAATTGTTTTTTTAATGTATTTTGTAATCCTAATAAAATAGCATTTGCTGGACCTAATGCAATCGCATCTAATGCTAAAGCAGCGGTATCCAAACCAACAACAATTTCAGCTAATTTAACAGTTAAATCTAATATAGGATTAATCAATTTATCATATAATGTGATCAATACTTCATCAGGTAACAATAAATGTAATTTTGGTATAGGTGGTATAGTTATAAATTCCGGTATACTTATAGCGGGTGCTCCATTTATAGCTGGTTGAACTATTTTTGGAAAAGCAATTGGAGCTACTGCATTTCCAGATACACCAATTGTTAATTTATTAGCAGATGTCAAAACTCTAGTTGCATCTAAAATACTTTTAATAACATTATTTAATACATGTGATGTATTATGTAATTTTAATGAGATTTGAGAAGCGGCCAAAGGATTTGTTCCTACCATTGGTGCTGGAGGCATTTGTCCTTGTGGAATAACAACTGCAGAAATGCCAGTAATAGCTTCGGTGACTGCTTTTGGTAATTTATCAATTAATTGAATAATGCCACTTTCTATTGTTCTAATTTCTTTTCTAATTTCAATTATTAAATCATGAACTTTCTCTTTTACAATTCCTCTTATATCCATTGGTGGGAAATCAGTGTTAAAATTAACAAAATCTTCTGTTTCGCTCCAATATGCTTTGTAATTTGAACCTTGAATTTCTTCCAAATCTTGTCCCCATAACATTAAATTTAAAACTCTATCTGTTAATTGTGGGTTATATGAAAAAATCTTTTTAACTATTTGACGATGAGTAAGCATATTTAATTCAATAAATTTCAATAAACCAATAGCTTCTTCATCAAACATATTAATAATTTGATCTTGTGCTAAAATTTCTAAAATTTGATTAATTTTTTCGTCAGACAATTTAACTTTATCTTGTAATTCACCCATAATTATTAAAGTTTATTTATATATCTTATGTAAATGTTCCTCCTGCATTTTTTATATTTGCTATATCAGCAGCAGTAAAATTACCCTGATAAGCCGTGTTTATTGGAGAATCTACTAAAGGATTCTTTCCCTTATACTCTGGATGATATTCCCAATGCCACCATTCATCAGTTCCAGAATTATCTCTTAATTTAGCAGGATTTATCCAACCATACTTCCATCCATTATTTAAAAACCAAACATAATTAGGATGTTTATACCCAGAAGGTCTTTTACTGGTATCTTTATACATACCTGTTTTAACACCCCAAAACATATCAATCGCAATGCCCCAACCATGATTAGAAGTTCCTGGTTTAGCTGCTCTACCAGAACCATATTTATTAAAAAGTGCTTGTTGTCTTTTCAAGCTTCTATAACCATCGGTAAAAATCAATTTTTGTTTTCCATTAAATGAAGAAGCATTAAATGCTGCTATCATAGCATCTAATGAATCAGAAGCAGCAGCCATTAAATAAGCAGCATCTCCATCTAAATTTTTAGAAAGATTTTTATTTAATTTCATATTATTAATAGGAATTTGTCCATTAGTAAATCCTTCCATACCAGTAATTGTAGATGCGCCAGAAGCTTCTGAAGTTATGGTTTGTTCAAAAGTATCATTCGGTAATGAACTATCTTTATTAATTGGTCGTCCAGTTTCATCCCTTTCTTGTGGTGTATATGGTGCATCACCTATGCTAGATAAATTGTTAGTTTCAACAGTAGATTTCCAACTATCTCCTATTTGATTTATATAATCTCTTTGTTGTGCAATTACTTCACCATTTTTATTAAGCCAAACATTATCACTTAAAAACTTTTGTTCTTTTGATGATTTGTATTCAACTAACAAATCAATTAAAGCAGGAGAACTTGCAACAGGAGAACCATTTGCAATAAAAGCGGTGTTGCTACTCATAAGCTCAATAACTCTATCAAGCCAACCAAAAAAACTTGAACCCAATACTGCAGCCTCTGCTGCATCATTGGAACCTAAATTAATTTTTGAATTATTATCTCTTGCATTTAAATTTATATTAGCATTAGCATCGATATTTATATTCGAAAATTCATGATCAATTTTTAATCCATCTGTTTTTGTTCTCCATATTTGAGTTGGTCCATCAAATAAAACTGCTTTGAAACTTAAATAATCATCATCTGATAAAGAACTTAATTTTTTTTCAAGATTTATATTGTAATGTTCCGCATAAATATATTCAGGTTTGTAAATTGTTCCACTGTTAAACACTACACCAACTACTTTACCTTTTTCTGGTGTATTAAATGAATTACCGTTAACATCTTTATAAGGCATAGCCCAAGGTATGTCAGCAGTAGGTATATTATCAAAAATTGCTTGAACCCTTACTTTGACTCTACCAAGATGTTTTGGATCACTATTATCTTCTACTACACCTACATATAATTTATCACCAATTCTTTCTATCATAAATTAATTTATCTTCTTGGATGTGATGTCACATTATGTGCTAATCGTGAATTAAGCCAATCAACCGAATCTATTTGTATTCCGTCATTTGTTAAACCCATTTGATAACTACCACTTCTTGTTGTATTTAATTGAAAATTCATACCTAATGCTCTTGATATACTATTGTTTAAAGAATTAAAAGTTCTATTAACATAATAAGCAGTTCGATTATATGACCATCCATCTTCAGTAAATCCAGAATTTATAGAACCAATAAAAGAATTAATTAAATTAGATAAAATAGAATCACCAAAATTTTCAGAATCATTTTGTGAATAAGCATCTATATTATAAATCCACTCACCATTATCCATAAACCCAGATACGATTGTCCCAGCATTTAAATTAAAATTATTTTTAATATTTTCTAAAGTTTTATTTAATAATTGATACTTTAATGTGTTTTTATCATCTTGCCATGTTTCAGTTGAACTTCTTGCGGTATCTCTCCAACCAGAATCAGAATGATAATAACCAAATATAGTAGAATCACCAACATTTACACTATTTGGAACTTTATTTAAGTCTTGTGTATCGGTAAAAGTTTCAATTTTGTTATCTGTTATCACAGAGATTCCAGTTAAACTTGAAGGAATTTTTGTAAAATCTGCTAATGCATTATTTAATATGGCTAATTTAGAATTATATAAAGTTGATACTTTTTGATTTACTAAATCAAAATTACGCAACCAATCAAATTCCATTGTAGCATATTTATAATTTATTTTCATATCAAACCCTTCTGAAATATCCAATTTCGTCATATCAATTGTATCACCGTGTGATAAAGTTTCAAAAAACATTTGACATTCATAAACACGATAAACATATCTTGAAATAATATCGGTATATTCAACACTTTTTCCAGTTGTATATGAAACTCTATTATATTTTCTCGCCTCTGTTACTACAATAGTCATATCAAATCTTAAAAGATTTTCCGGAAACATATTTTTACCATTTAATCTTGACCAACTTAACATTTTATATAAAGATGCTAAATAACCCATACTAACAGAAATATCTTCATTTAGAGTTAAAGTTAGATAATCTTTACCATAATCTACAAATTGTTTTGCAGTATCTGAATTAATTTTTTCAGTTAAAGAATCAAGTCCAGATAATTTTTTCAAATAATAACTTCTAACCCTTTGTTGACTTCTAGCAATATTACTATATTTATCAGGAGAATCTCCTAAACTTGATGGTGAATCAATTTTAAAGAATTTAAAAAATTGTTTTTTAAATTCTTTAATTACACCAATTCTCGAATTTAATTCTGTTATAGCTGTAAAATTTTGACAAAAATTTTCAATTGATCCATTAAATAATGGCGAATTTGTATAATCAATAATAATATCATAACCAAATGATATTGGATCTTCATTTTCAACTGGTGTTTTATTAATATCACTCGATAAATAACCATAAGGATATGTTATCCCTAAATCTTCTAAATAATGTCTAAATAACCATTCTTCAAGGTTATCTCTCAACGAATAGTCATCTTTAATAGCATTTGATATACTTAATGCTCCATTTTTCATATTTTCAGATATATAACCATCTAAATTACTAAAAAGACCATCATCTCCACCTAAAATTAAATCAAGTGGTTTATTATGATTTTCGAATGCTTGTGCCATAAATTATATATTAATAAGTAATAAGTTCTAATTAAACAAAAAAGTTTCTTATTCTATTATATTCGGATATTCTTTCAGAGTATCCATTATAACCACCATTTACTCCGAAACAAATTAAAGTAAAGTTTAATAAATTACTATCACCATTTACTTTTGTAGCAAAATTATTACTTTTTTCTCGCTTATATCCTAAAGAAGAAGCTTCTTTTTGAGAATTAGGTGGATTTGTTCCATTTGAACTTAATGTTTTTTTAACATTCAAAGAATCAGCATATTTATTTAAATCACCCCAAGAAGACATTTTTAACCAGTAAATAATACTAACTAAAGCTGAATTACTTAATTGTTCTTGTGTATCTGCTGCTTTTATATGTGTATCTTTATCCGCCGCAACAGTAGTAGGATACTTAACCAAATTTTTATTTAAGTATTCACCCGCTTTTTTATAATTTTTTTTACCAGTTAATTGTATCAAACCTCTACCTTTATATGTTATACCATCATTTGGGCCGTTTCCTAAATTTTGATTATTGTTATATTGCGAACCATCTCCTAATTCTGTCACATATTTTAACCATCCAGTTTCTATATTAATTTGTGACAAAAAAGAAATTATTCTATTAGGTGTATTTATATCATATTGTTCCATTGCGCTAACAATTGGACCATACATAGTTTCTATTATTGCTGGCTTAACTCTTCCCTGATAAATTAATCTCCATATATTTTTTGTTAAAATCGAATCAATATTAGAAGCTGTGCCATTAGAAGCGGTTTCATTTGGACCAGGCGGCAATAATTGATTATTATTTACAGGAACTTCTGGATTTGTAGTATTTTCACCAGTATGAGTTTGTAAATTAATTTGTGGTTCCGCATTTAATTCTTCTGGTGATAACTCAAGTTCACGTTTTATCAATTTAATTTTTTGACTATAACTTTTATTTTCATAATTATATTCAATATCTATTATTAACCAATCTCCACTTAAACGGTTATTAGTCAAATCAGCAGATGGTGTGCTAACTTGGTTTGATATAAATAATTTTACTTTTTGGTATTTATAAACTGCATAATTTGGATTGCTAAGATTGATTTCTAAAACTATTTTTTGTAAATCAAAAAGATTTTTATCATTTTGAAGTATAGCGTAATTGTAGTTTTTATGCACATTGTCCGAATCAAATTTACCTAAATAATAAGTGTTTGTATTTAATTGAAAAAAATTATCATCTTGTGGTTGCCCTTTTAAAATTATTTTACCAGGGGTTTGCGATGTTATCGAATCTACATTAAAAATTAAAAAATCTTTTTCTAATTCATCATAATACTTTATAATATTTTTATAACCTGAATTCAAAGAAACTAAAGTTGAATTATTAATTATCCTATATGAATTGAAATAATTATTTGTTTCAGACATTGAATAATCATTACTAAATAATAATGTTGTTAACCGTTCTTCACCACCAGTGTTAAATGCTTCGTCTAAAGATTTATCTGATACACCAACTTGATTATCAACATTTCTATCCAACTCCTTTGCTACATCCACAAAGTTTAAGTTATAGTAATAATCAATGTAATATGAAAGAAAAGCTGTGTCAGATCTATATGCCGTTTCAACTATTTCGTCAATAAAATTGAATACATGATTTCCAGGATTAATCCAAGTCATTTTATCGTCAGTGTCGTCTATATTTGTATTAAAACCTAAACCACATTCTTGTGCTATAGTTTGAAGTGCTTTGTGCGATGTCATATTAGAATAGGATTTATATACACTAACTTGTAATAAATCAACATCTAATACACCAGTTATTAAATAAACACTACCATTAACATCAAAACTGGTTATTTTAAATTGTATTAAAATTTCTTTTAATTGAGTAGATTTTGGATTAATAAATACTTTAATTTTAGAATCATCAAGCGGCATAGCTTTATCTTTCATCAAATTAAGTGTATCATAAAATATAATCGAAAGATAAGGTAATCCAGATTTATAATATAATCTAAAATTCTGTATATTATTTACATCTATTTGTATGCCATTATAATACACAAATGGTATATTACCGAGATTTGAAGCTACTTCCTTTTGATAGGCACTTGGTTGACTATTTATAATAGGTGTATTTGTATCCATATCTTATATATTCATTTTTATGCATTCACATCAAATGATATAGGAGTTGGTTTGCCTGTTGGTTGAAAAAGATTTGATAAACTTGCTAATTGTCCACTTACGGCAGTTTGTGTCATCGGATCTTGTCCTGTTCTTTCTAACCTACTTTCTTCTTGTTGTTGAGGTTGAGTAGGGGTTGCAGCAAATGATGGCATTGCAGTAGGTGCTGAACTATAATTATTAATTAAATTTAATTGAATAATAACTCTTTCGTAAAACAATTGTGGATAAGCACCATTAACTCCACCGCCACTAATACTCGCACCAAAATTAACAATACTTGATTTTAAACTTGCTGGTGTTGCATCAGCATTTATTGGAAATGGTTTCCTATAATGTTTTGATAAATAATTACCAACTGACCAAAGAGCTAAACTATAATTTTTATTTAAAAATAAACTATCCCAATCAGAATTTTGAGAACATGTTAAAATGGTATCTAAATTAGAACCATATTTTTTCCAACTATTTTTAACATTCATCACAGAAGAATCATTTCCAGAATAAGATAAAATAAATTTAACCATTTCTTTATAGTTTGGACGAGAAGTTAATTGTATATACCCACGTCCTCTAAATTTAAAAAAATCTGCTTCAATCAAAAATCCATTTGCTTTTCCATTTCCGGAAACTTCATCAGCTATATTTAGTTTTGAAAATCCAATTGGAAATGATGTTCCACTCCAAGCTGTGTTAGTAGTATTTTTTAAAATATTTGCTAAACCTTTAGTACCATGTGCTTGTATATAATTTGGATCACGAAAACATTGATATGCTGTTAAATTACCAGCAATTGTATTATAAGAAGCTTTACCACCTCCGCCATTAAATTCATAGGCTATACCTGGAGCAGTTTTATTTGTAGCACTATTAACAGATTCAACTTTTGATAAAAAAGAACCCCCAGTTTCATTGATAACAATTGAGTTTAAACACAAAAATTCAATTAAATTTATTGAATTTTTTTGAAATAATAATGGTATATTACTCCAAAAAATTTTCCAATTTTCTTTATTGATTTTATAGATAGTTGTATGTTTCAAATAATCTCGTTTCCATGGAGAAGTATTTTGTATATTCGAATTAAACCATGAAACAAACCCATCAAAACCAAAGCTTTTAAATAAAGCATCAATATCATTAGCATTTGAAAACATTGTAGCATTAAAATTGCCATAATTAGCATTTGAACTCATTAACTATTACCTCCTAAAACTATTTTATTTCCAACTATTTTTACTGCATTTGCAGGAATCTGTAAAAATGTTGGTGGTAAACTTAAATTATTGCCTGTATAATTTTGTCTATTATTATCAATTTGAGATATTTTATTTGCATTTAAATATGTATTTCTTAAACTTTTTGCAGTAGTTTCATCAACATGGAAATAATCAATTTGATCTTGGCTCACATATAATAAAACATCACCAGACATTATATTTAATGGATTATCAATTCCATTTAAATCTAATAAAAAATCACAATAATCGGTATTACTATATAAATTATAACTAATTCTATCAATTCTCATTTCTTCCCAAGGATTAACTTGATATTGATTTAAAATAACACCATAAAAGTATTTAAAAGTAGAATCAAAAAAGTTATAAAGTCCATTTTGATTGGTATCTTTTTTTAAAATATTGAGATCATAAAAACTATTCATATAATTATATATTAATTATTAATAATCACGGATGATCTGAGAATTACTAAATTTACTTAAATTTCCTAAAACATCGTCTAAAATATCTTGATCTTTTCTAAATTCATTATAAAAAATTAACACATTAAATTCATTATCGTCACCAAGTATTTTTTTGATGTTAAGTAGTCTATCAATTGAAAAATCGGTATCAAAATCGGGGATATAATAAATATCTTTATTTTTTTCAAGTGCTTGTTGTATTTTTTGGAAAATAATAATTTTAAGATAGGTTTTTTCTTTATCGATGGTAATTTCTTCTTCTTCTTGTATTTTTTTAAGATCGATTATATATTTATTTTTAATATGATTAACTTTTATCATTTTATCAAGTTTTTTTCTTGATTTCACATATACACAGAAAAATTTCATTAATATCCAATTTTTTCATTATATATTAGATTAATATTTGCTCCTCATGAATTGTCATTAAATTAATATATAAAAATAAAGTTTCGAATGGGGCAAATTACTAGTTCACCTTTAAATTTCACTTCAAATACTGATAGAAATGATTCTACAATAACGGTAGGTGGTTATGGCACTGTAACCGAAAATTCAACAGCTTTACAATCTTTATTTGGGAAAACTAAATTCACACCATTCCCAAATAAACCAAATGAAAATGGGATGGCAACCGGCAATCTTCTCTATAAATCAAATACAACAGGTAATAGGTTTACTGATAATAATTTTCAAGATATATCTGTAACAGATTTAGTAACATGGTCTAATGGTGGAGTAAATGGTAGTGGTACAGCATATAAACTCACTTTTGCTGATTTTGCTTATTTGAAAAATTTAGGTGTTTATCCTAATAACCGTCTTATTATAGCAAGAAGATATGCGACTCCTGTTGGAAATGATTTAAATGCTTTAAGTAAAGAAAAAGCTCGACCATTATCTACTTTAATTTCATGGGTCCCACCAGGAGAAGATTTTTTAAAATTATCATTTGGCGAAAAATGGACAGATGCTGCAGGTTCTTTTACTGACATTTTAAATAAAATTGGAGAAGATTTAACTTTAAGTAGTGATAATAAATCTGGCATGGCAGGATTAGGAGCAAAAGCAGCGGGAGCATTTAATGTAGTTCCATTACCAGGTTTAACAGAAGGTCTGCAACAACAAATTGCCATAAATCTTGGATTAGCTAACAAATCTAGTGGACCACTTCTTCCGATTGGTGATCCAAATTTAATAAAAGAGGCAAAAAGAAGAGTAACCTTAGAAAAAGGTAGTCCTGGTTCAGGCTTAGATGCTAAAGTTGAAATTAAAATGATTGTTGAATATGAGCAAAAATATATTGATGGCATTGATCCAACAATAGTTTATATGGATATTATTAGTAATATATTAAGTTTTGGTACTTCAAATGCAAGATTTATGTGGAACCAAAATTTTTCACAAAAATCAAAAAGTTTAATTCAAAATTTAATAAATGGTGATTTAAATGGATTATATGATGCAATTAAAGCAATAATACAAGCTGTGATAGGCACTATAACAGAGTTAACTAAAAGTATAAGTGGCGCACTTGATAGTATAATAAATGGCACAGAAAAACAATCAAAGGAATCTTCTGAGGATAAAAAAAATAGAGAAGATTCAGAAAAAGTAGACTCAGCAAATAAATTAAAAAATTATTTAGAATCTGCTTTACGAAACAGTTTAGGAGCAATTTTAGGCAAATATAAAATTGCTATATTTGGTGTAATAAATGCTCTAACTGGTTCACCATCAGGTTATTTTCATGTAACCGTTGGTAATCCAAAAAGACCAACTTTTAGCTCAGGTGATATGATTGTAGATTCAGTAGATATTTCCTTTGGTCCAGTTTTATCTTGGAATGACTTACCCTCAACTATAAAAGCAGAATTTACACTCAAAAACGCCAGACCATTAGGTGCTGATGAATTATATGCAAGATTTAATAATACTAGCACTCGCTCTTATGAGAGAATTCCTGATTTTTACCAAGCTAATTCAAATACTATAAGACAAGCTACAGATAATAATGGCAAACCAGTTACAGATAGTGAGGGAAATCCAGTATATGTTGATTACCAAATTGATGGAGCTTATGAAAATTACGAAAAAGAAACAGCACAAGGTAAAGCACCTGTTTCTGATCAGACAATGTTTAATGGAGGGAAATTTGGTGGCGGTGGTGCTAACGGTACATTCTAATCTAATTTGCTTTTCAATATCTCTAAATACTCTGAAGAAAAAAATATCATCAAATCTTCATAATTGGAAATATATTTATGATATAATTCTCCATTTTGTGTATATCTTGGAATTGTTATACCACCAAAAAACTTTTTTATAGCATCAGGTCTTTCTTCTAAATAATTTATTCCTTGTAAATTAGTTATAGCAGTATGCCCACCAGACATTATTTGCAATAAATTATATGCAGGTATTTTAAAATTAGACATTTCTTCCTTCTCATTAAAACACCAATCATTATATAATTTATTCATAGTTGTTTTAATATATTGTGAATCTGTGTTTGATAAATCATTTAAATCTAATTTATCTATGGTTTTAAAATCACCTACTTTGCGATTAGGTTGATAATAAATTGAATCACCATAAAAAGTTAATAAATCATTCCAAGAAAATCCAATTGGAACATAGTTAGCATATTTTTGTTTTAATTTAAAAGATTCTTCTTCGGCAATTCTTTTAATTGCTGAAATTGGAATTCTAAAATTCATCAAAACAGATTTCCATTTTGATAATAATTCTTTTGTTATTTCACCAAGATGTATGTTTTGTTTATTCGAATTAAATGGATTACAAGAAATTTGAATTAACCCCATTTTATAAATACTACAAACAAATTCAGATTCCGGGAAATTTTTAAAAACTACATATCTATCATATGATCCAGTTTTAAATATTTCTCCAATGTCAAATTGTTTTACAATTTTATATTCCTTATCATATTCAATTTGATTATTTTTAACAAATGTTTCTCCATTAAAAATATAATCTTTTCTTAACTCAATATAATTTGAAAGATTTTCTTGCAATTCTTGACAAGATGCCAATTTTGTTGGCAAATGATATGTTCGCATATCATGGTTATACTCAAAACAAATAGCATTATTTATATAATGTTTCAAATTAAGATATAAAGAATATATACTTGGATTTGAATCAATAACTAAACACTCTAAAAGATTTCTATTATGGTGTGCAGTTTTGCCGTCTAAACTAGTTACTTTAATTCTTTTATTTTTTAATGCAAGTAATAATCTATTAACAACAAGTCCTAAATTAAAACGATTTCTTTCAGAAGATTGTTCTTTATTCAATTTAAAATTAGAATTTTGTATATCTTCGGGTTTTAAATTCCATTTAATAAAATTTGCAGAATCAATTGTTTTAATTAATTCTATATCAAGACTAGTAAATACTGGACTAGACGAAATCTCACCTGAAATTGTTTCTACATTTGAACTTGATTTTTTAAAATTAGTTGACATAGTAGAATTAGCACCAGATTGGTTTTCGTGATGGTCCGTAGCAATTACAAACATATCTTTAACATGAGCAAAATCTACTAAAACAGGAAGTCTGCCTTCTTTTGTATTTTTAACACAAAACTCTAAACTACCATATTGAATTACATGAGAATCAACAACTTTGATTTTATTGGATTCTAAAAAAGATTTCATGGCTAAATAAGAAGTAACACCATCTAAATCTTGATGAAAATATAACTCGGCTTGACTATAAGATTTTCTAATCTTTCGGATATTTTTTATTCCTGACATTATTTTTAAAAATTATTTGAGCAAAAATACAGATTCTATTTGTATTTTCAAAATAATTTGAAAAAAAAATTTATTTTTGTTTAATTTCGTCTAATTCTTCAAGAAGTTTATTACGGTAATTAGTAGAACGAACTAAACCCCACCATTTACCAAAAACGGCACCCAATACATAAACTACGCCTATAAATAAATCACCGGCTAATAACATAGAAAGAGAAAAATAAGTTGAGGCAAGAATTACAAGGTTCATAAATATGGTATTCATTAATACCTGTCTTAACTTGTTTTCATATGTAAGTTTGATTTCATGTATTCTTAAAAGGTTGTATAAGAATTGTAAAATAAAAACCATGAAGTATTTAAATAAAAGTCCCATTGATATTAAATTAAAATTTTTTCAGAAGTTTAAAAATCTTTAATTAAATATCTCATTTAAACGCTTTAACTCCTTTATCAGATTTCTTATCTATATCTCCAAATTTTGTATCAAAGAAATTGTCGGCATCAGTAACTATTTTAGTTGTTGAACTTATATTAGCATAAGGACCAAGTTTTCCACTTCTAAATACACCACCTTCCATATTAGAATCAAAATAACCATTCATTACAAATGAATCTTTAACCTCCGATTTTTCTACAGTTGAATTAAGTATTTTTGAACCATTTATTTCTGTTCCATGTATTTGACATTTTAATAATTGTGAATCATCTACTTTCGAATTGATTATTTTACAATTATCAAATATACCTTCTAATCTACAATTAATAAAATCAATATTTGAAACATTCATTAAACATTTTACATCTGCATCAACTACTTCTAATCTTTGTTCCGCTGTTAACCAATTTAAAATACAATCTTTTAAATCATCTGTTGCTTCTATCAATGAATATAACTTACTAAAAATTCTATAATAAAAAGCATTTACATTTTCATAATTAGATATTTGATCAACTTGTAAACTAATTTTTGGAAATGAAACCAAAAAATTATCATAAGTCGAAAATGATTTAAAATTAGATATATTTTTATCTAAATAGTTTTCTAAATCTTTTTGATCTTTTTGAGAAAATCCAACACCAATACATCCATATACTTCTAAAATAAATTTATCTAAAAAATAAATTAATTCACCGATATTTTTTTCATAATTAGCACCACCAATATATCTAAACTCTAATCTTTGTTCGCCTTTATCTTTATTCATATGCAGTAGATTAACTCCATAATACTTATCTTCTGGTATTCTTATATTATTTTTAATAACTCCAATTGGTATATCTTTGAAATCATAATCTCTAAATGGAATTATTCTCTTAATAGATTTTGCATACACATTATTTTTTCTGGTTGGAAAAGATGTATAAATTTCTTCTTCATCCATGCCTAAAATCATTTTTAATATATTCAAATCTTTTAAATCTTTATCATTAAAAGATATATTAAAATGTATTGAAGCTTTTTCATTTGTATAACCATAATCTTGAATAAATTTCAAAATTTTAACCATATAATATTTCGCTTCAAAATAAGGAAGTGGACCAGTAATAACTTCAATCATATTTGAACCACCCGATAAATCTGGTGTTAATATAAATAATTTATCTGTTGGTTTAACATCAGGGTGATAATGCCTAAAACCTTGAACCCCAACAGGACTTAAAAGTTTATTTAACAACTCAAGTGTTTTATAAAAAGATAAATCTTTTAGATAAAACTCAAATTCTAGGCCGACTATCGCTGTCTTTAATATATTTATATCATTGACGAAATGTTCTGTATATTTTCTCATATTAAGTAAATTTGAATATATATCCGTTTAATATTTTATAGGATATATTGTTATTCTTATTTGTGTTATGTTTAGCAAAAGCAGATATATTACCTCTTGATATAAAATAAAAATCAGCACATTCTTTTGCAGTATTCCATATTTTAATTAATTTATCTTCCAAAGTATATTGATATAGTTTTTTAGCTCTTGGGTTATTTTCGCCATTATATAGATTTTTCTTTTTTTGACTCATTATAATTTTAGATAAATCTTTATGTTTCTTACCATACATTGGATTTTTATCACCATCATATTTTTCAGCTTTTAAATAACTCATTAATATTTTATTTTCTTCGGAATGTTTTTTGCCATAAAATCCATTTTTATCGCCCTTTCTGTTTTCGGACATTTTATTTTTGCTTTCTTGATTGAAACGATAACCATTAGCTCCTTCGCCACCATCTGTAAGATTAGTTAATTTAAACCCCCAAGATTTAAATAATGTTATATAATATTTTTCCCAAAATGTGTAATCAAAAATGCTACACTCATCGATGATATCAATAATAGGCATTTTATTTAAGCTTCTTATCCAACACGATTTGTAATTATTTCCTTTTTTTGATTCTTTTATATGTTCCTTATATCTTCTTTTAATATTTTTAGAAATACCAACATATCTAACTTCAAATGTATCTGGATTAGATAATGTGTAAATAAATATTTTTTCTGAAAATTCCTCTGTATATTTGCGCATATATTTTATATATTAAATATATGTCTTATAAAAATGTGTTAATTTTTTTGTTTCTAAAATTTTTTTATTATATTTGCAATAACAAATTATTTAACAGATGATAGAAATTAATAATAACAAATTTGAAGACGGAGACAAAATTACATTATTTCATGATGAATATATTCTTCATGGTGAAATTTATATATCAGGCGAAAAGGAATACTATTTATTACATAACGATCGTACATATTACTATGATGATGTACCTATTGAAACTGAATATAAATATGCATGGTATTTTAAATTAAGTAAAGAAATTGAACATATGATTTATCACCATATTGAAATAGAAAGATTATTTAAATATCCTTCTGACCATATAAATAAATCAGTTCGTAATTTTCTTTATGCACAATTTTCTAATTTATATCAACTTTTTAATTTGAAACTTGGTGTAATTGATAATTATGATACACTTAAAAACTCAGATAAACAAGGTTTTGTTGAATTACACTCATCTAAAAGAAATAAAAAATTATCTATTAAACTTGGACGTCTCACAAGAAAGATAGTGGAAGCATTTAATGAAAAAATTATATCTAATCCTAAAAATAAACCATTTCAATTCCTTGATAAAGATATTGAAAAACTACATAACCAATGGATGTCAACACACCCCTCGGAAATTAAATATGAATTATTAACTGGCAAAGATATATTAAAAGGATATACTTATTCAAATTATGCCGAAGGATATGGCACATTACACAATTCATGTATGACCAATGAAAAATTAGGAGAAAAATATAAAAGCTATTTGAAACTTTATACAGAAAATCCAGAACAAGTTTCTTTGCTCGTATTTTACGATCAAGAAGATCCTACAAAAATTGCCGGAAGAACTTTAATTTGGAAATGTAATGATGGTTTAATATACAATGATAGAATTTATTATACAAAAGATTGGTATGAAGGTGCTTATCAAAATGTTTGTAAACAACTTGAATATAAAGATGCTTACAATACCAAAGATAAAATTAGTGTAACTTTAAATAACATTTCATTTAAAGATTATCCTTATGTGGATAGTTTTTATACAATTTCTTTTAAAAGAAAAACTTTATATGTAAACCCACCAAATGAATTTAAATTTAAATACCAATTAAGAAATACACAAGGTTATATAATAGAAGGCTATAATAATCAAATAAATGAAAGAGATCAACACTAAAGAAAAGTATATTAGACATATTAATTCAAAAGGAATTAAACCTTCTAAATATAATTCATTAGAAGAATTTATATTCTATTGCAACATATGTTCTATTATTTATTATGACTTTCTTGATATTGAATTAACAAATTATTTATGTGAGAAAAAATGGGTTAATTTTTTCAAAAATCAAAAATTATTAGTATCTTGCACTCAAATATAAAAATATGACAACTTCTGAATTATCAGCCAAAGATACGATACAAAAAATTAAATCAGGCAAATCATATATTGATGCTTTTTCTGATTTAAATAATTGGCTTGTTGAATATAAAAAAATGGCAAAATTAATTCATCCAGACATCTGTAAAGAATTAGGAGCCAAAGAAGCACTAACTATATTAAACCAATATAAAGACGAATTAGAAAAAGGTAAAACATATAAAGACGATGCTGGTCAAATTACCTATAAAATTAATTCAATTTCAATCGAAGGTATGAAACCTATTTTGGAAACTTCTTTGAATAATTATACAAAATTAATGTCCTTCAAAGAAAAAATGGACATAGATTTTCAAAGATATATTCCAAAATCAGCAATCTTAAATTCTAATTTAGAATTTACAACGAATCTTAGAACACTACCATTGTCCTCAATAGATACTTTACCACAAGCACATGTAAATTGGATTCTTTCAAGAATGTTAGAATTTATAGCATATATTCATAAAAAAGGATATGTACATGCTGGTATAAATCCTGATTCGGTTTTTATCGAACCAATAAATCATGGTATAAATGTTATGTCGTTTTATCATATGACAGAACTTAATAAAAAATTATCAACTGCTTCAGGTAAATGGCTTTATATGTATCCAGAGCATATTAAAAAAGATAAAATTGCTAAACCTGATATAGATATAGATTTATGTAAAAGGACAGCATTATGGTTATTAGGTGATAAATCTGGAATTGGAAATTCATTAAGAAAAACACATTCTATCCCATTTTTGGATTTTTGCCAACAAAAACATACTGATCCTGTAAAAGCATTTTTTGATTATAGGACTATGTTAGAAAAGAATTTTGAAAAAAAGTTTATTCCTTTACACATTTAATTAAAACAAAAAAAATAATAATTATGGAAAAAATTAAAAACAGATTAGTAAAATCATTATTATCAAAATATAACGCCGAAATGGATGATGCAATAGCCAGATTCGAAGTTTATGTTAAAAATCCGGTTGCCATCGGAGAACATCCTCAACACACCGAAGAAATGGATAAATTAGTTGCACAATACACAGATGCAAAAGATAAAATCGATTCATTAAAAGAAATTATTAAAGAAATTTCAATTAACTAATATTAAAAAAAAAAATTATGGGAAGTTCATCTTATAGCCACGATGCTTATTCGTACTTTTCCAGTTCCGCTAAAACCAAAGCGGCTGACGACATTTTTACACAAAATAAAACTAGAACCATTGCTGACACAATGAACCCAACAGGTATTGCTTACCGTGAAGCGAGAGATTCAGCAAACCATCCAGAATCATTAGCAATAATGATATGGTTAGATGTTACAGGCTCTATGGGTAAAATACCTGAAATAATTGTTAAAGAAAAATTAGACAAAATCATGAGCACCTTAATCAATCATGGTGTTAAAGATGCTGCTGTTTTCTTTGGAGCAATTGGCGATCACAACACTGGTAGATATTCAGATAAATACCCTCTTCAAGTTGGACAATTTGAAAGTGGCACTGATGAATTGATTAAATGCCTTTCTTCTGTTTATTTAGAAGGTGGTGGAGGAGGAAATAGTTGCGAATCTTATTGTCTTGCACACTATTTTGCCGGAAAACATACCTCAATTGATTGTTATGAAAAAAGAGGTAAAAAAGGCTTCTTATTTACAATCGGTGATGAAAAAAATCATCGCTTATTCACTGCTGATGAACAAATTAAAATATTTGGTTATGAAGCGGGTCAAGATATGAGCGATAAAGAAATGCTTGAAATGGCACAAAAAATGTATCATGTATTTCATATACACGCAAATCAAACATCATATAAAGATGATCCAGGAGTAATGAACTATTGGAAAAATCTTTTAGGCGAAAGATTAATCATTATGGATGATTATAATGACGTTGCTGAAATTATTGCTTCAACAGTTGCAGTAATGAATGGCGTGAATATCGATACAGTTACTTCTTCTTTTGATCCTATTACAGCGGGTAGAGTGAAAACAGCACTTGCAAAAGTTGATACTTCAGTAACTACTTTTTCTCAAAACACAGGTGTAGTTGCACTTTAATTAACTCATCCAAGAATACTTCGAAAGGGGTATTCTTGGAACTATTTATTTTATATGAAATTTATTTGCATAAAATCATCCAAATGGTATCATATCGACGATTCTGTCGAACAAAATTTAAATGGTGGTCCATTTGAGTTCGTGGAAGGGGAAAAATATGACTGCACTTTTTTTAGAAATGTATTTGGTGATAGTTATTCTGTCAAGTTTGACGAATATAGAATTGTTGGATTTGGATTAGATACAGATAAAGGCGGAACATTTTTAAAACATTTTAAATTATACGAAGAAGAAAAATAATTATTTAACAATTGCTGTCGATTTTGATGTATAACATGTACATTTTTGATATATATTATATGTATACTGGAATATATATTAATATACATAGGACAAGCAATTTCTATTTACCAAACTTTTAAATAAAACATAAATAAATCAAAATGAATACAATCACTCGCAATCAAATTGACATCCAATTGCCTTATAAGGTAAAAGATATGAGCCTTGCTGAATGGGGACGCAAAGAAATCAAATTGGCCGAAGCAGAAATGCCAGGTCTTATGGCTATTCGTGAAGAATATGGCACTCAACAACCTTTGAAAGGTGCACGAATTGCAGGTTGTTTGCACATGACAATCCAAACTGCTGTGTTAATTGAAACTTTAGTGGCTCTTGGCGCTGAAGTTCGTTGGAGTTCTTGCAACATTTTTTCTACTCAAGACCACGCTGCTGCTGCAACTGCTGCTGCTGGTATTGGTGTTTTCGCTTGGAAAGGACAAACTCAAGCTGAAGCAGATTGGTGCATCGAACAAACACTTTTCTTCGGTTCTGAAGATCGTCCGTTGAACATGATTTTGGATGATGGTGGCGATTTGACCAACATGGTTCTTGACAATTACACTGAATTGATCCATCATATCAAAGGTCTAAGCGAAGAAACTACAACTGGTGTTCACCGTTTGTACGAAAGAATGCAAAAAGGCACTTTACCAATGCCTGCAATCAACGTAAACGATTCTGTTACTAAATCTAAATTTGACAACAAATATGGTTGTAAAGAATCATTGGTAGATTCAATCCGTCGTGCAACAGATGTGATGATGGCTGGTAAAGTAGCTGTTGTTGGTGGTTATGGCGATGTTGGAAAAGGTTCTGCAGAGTCATTACGTGGTGCTGGTGCTCGTGTTATTGTTACTGAAATTGATCCAATCTGTGCATTACAAGCTGCTATGGATGGCTTCGAAGTGAAGAAAATGGTGGATGCTGTTAAAGAAGCTGATATCATTGTGACTGCTTCAGGTTGTCGCGATTTGATAACTGAAAAGCATTTCCGTTTGATGAAAGACAAGGCTATTGTTTGTAACATCGGACACTTTGATATTGAAATCGACGTTGCTTGGTTGAATGAAAATTATGGTCACACTAAAGACACTATCAAACCACAAGTTGATATCTACAACATTGATGGAAATGATATTATTCTTTTAGCTGAAGGTCGCTTAGTTAACCTTGGTTGTGCAACTGGTCACCCTTCATTTGTAATGAGTAATTCTTTCACCAACCAAACTTTGGCTCAAATTGAATTGTGGAACAACCACAGCAATTACGAGAATAAAGTATATGTTTTACCAAAACATTTGGATGAAAAAGTAGCTCGTCTTCACTTGGCTAAAATCGGTGTAACTCTTGACGAACTTACAGATGAGCAATCAACATATTTAGGCGTTCCGAAATACGGACCATATAAGCCTGAAATGTATAGATATTAATATATTTAAATGTAAAAAAAAAAAGGTAAATCTTCGGGTTTAAAAGAAGATTATTGTATAATTTTTAATATGGTTATAATGTTAGATTAACTGAGCTAAATAATAGACATTCACATTTGGTAAAATCTAAAGAAACTATAAATGGAAATATTATGAAGAAAAAAAATAATTATTTAACAATTGCTGTCGATTTTGATGGCACTTGTGTTACACATGAATATCCAAATGTCGGTAAAGATATTGGAGCAGTTCCAGTTCTAAAAGAATTAGTTAATTTAGGACATAAATTAATTTTATTTACTATGAGAGATGGAGAACAATTACAAGATGCAATTAATTGGTTCAAAGATAATGACATCACATTATATTCTGTTGGAATAAACCCATCACAAAAGTTTTGGACTAAATCCAACAAATGTTATGCAAATCTTTATATCGATGATGCTGCGCTTGGCTGCCCTCTTATTTATCCAAATACAAAAAATGAAAAAGGCGAAGATGATAGACCTTATGTAGATTGGAATCGTATAAGAGAAATGTTATTTGAAAACAAAGTTGAATTAACAGCCGAAGATCTATTAATCAAAAAGTTTCACGAAGATGGTGAATGGGACTCCTTACACGATGCAGTTTATGAAGTTTTGGATAAACAAATGACTATTAAAGAATTAGAAACTTTGTTTAGATCTCTACCGTCAGATTTAAAAGAAGATGCTTTCCATTGGGGATTATCAGATTCGGTGGTAAGAGATAATATATACGAATATTTAGAAACATTGAAATAATGACATTAGAAGAAGCTAAAAATAGTTTATTAAAAGAGATAAAAACACCAGATGGCATTGCTATTTTATATGGGATAAACTTAATACCAGAAAATGGAGAAAATGGATTTGGATTAATAACATATTCTGATAAAGGTATAAGAGATGTTTATTGGAATATAGATTGCGAAATAATTAAACTATAAAAATATGAAATATTCAATCGTATTGGGTCTTCAATTTGGCGATGAAGGTAAAGGTTCTTTTACGAACTGGCTTTGCTCACAATCAATAAATAATAAAGAAACCCCATTAGTAATCCGTTTTAATGGCGGCCATCAGGCTGGACATACCGTATTACATAATGGTAATCGCCATGTATTTTCTTCTTTTGGCTCAGGAACATTACAAGGAGTAACTACATTGTGGTCTGAATACTGCACAGTTTATCCAATCGCTATGTTAAACGAATGGAATAAATTAAAAGAATTAAACATAAAACCTGATATTTATTTTGATCCACTTTGTCCAATAACAACTCCTTATGATGTATTTGCTAACATAGATTTAGAAAATGCAAATAAACATGGTTCAGTTGGAGTAGGATTTGGAACAACCTTAAAAAGACAAGAAGCATATTACAAATTATACATTCAAGATATTTTTAACAAAACTATTTTGAAGGCAAAATTATCTAATATAAAAAATTATTATAGAAATATAGAATTACCTAATGGTATATTAGATGATTGGTTCAATGCAATCGATACATTAATTGTAGATGGTATTTTATCTAAAGATAAATTAACATTTAATTATTATGATTTTTTAACAAGTTGTGATTATGATAAATACGATCATTTTATATTCGAAGGAGCACAAGGTATTCTTTTAGATATGGATTTTGGTTTCTTTCCAAATGTTACAAGATCAAATACAACTTCTAAAAATGTTTTTAATTTAATTAATAAATTAGGTTTAGATATGGCAGAAGCAAATGTTTATTATATTACAAGAGCTTATCAGACAAGACATGGTTTAGGTTTTATGTCTAATAGAGATTTACCAGAGCCAAAATTAATAAATAATGAACATGAAATAAATATTGATACTTCCTTTCAGGGCATTTTTAGAAAATCTATTTTAGATTTAGATTTAATAAATTATGCAATTGAATGTGATAGAAATTTTTATAGAATACCAGACGGAAATGATGTTTATAAAAAACATACAATAGTAATAACTTGTTTAGATCAAATAGAAGGTAATATAAAATATACAATTGATCAAAAATTATATGAATCTGATATAACTGAATTAAAATCTAATTTAAGTAAATTAACAAGTATTACTAATTTTAAATTAGGAATTAAAGAAGGCGAATTTAAAGAATCCTCCCTAAAACTACAATATGTTTAATATATATTTCATGAAATATAAACCACAGATTAATCAAAATAAAATATCATTTGATTTTGACGGAACTTTAACCGATGAATATGATAATACACCAAATCCAGATAAAGAAGAAATACAAGCAATTTGTAAGTATTTAATTCAACAAGGAAAAGATGTTTGTATTATTACGAAAAGATATGCACCAAATTCAGGTATGGGTGAAGAAATACCTGTTTTCAAATTAGCTAACTATCTTGGTGTTGATAAAATATATTTTACAGATAGGTTATTTAAACATGCTAAAATAGCGGAATTAGGAATTCAAGTTCATTTTGAAAATACACCACAAGAAGCAGAAAGTATACAAAAATATAATCCAAATGTAAAAGTAATAGATATATCAGATTCATACTGGCGAGATTTAGTATATTAATAATAAGTATTATATATATCATGATGTTGCCGATCTTCGATAAGATTATTATCTAAATTGACATTAACAAAAAAATAATTTATTTCTTTTTGTTAATGTCAACTTTTTTTCGTATATTTGTATAAATAAAAAAAATTATGGGCTATACAACAGATTTTCACGGTAAATTAGAATTAAGTAGAACAGCTACCGAAATAGAAAAACAATATATCAATACATTTTCCGGAACGAGAAAAATGCGAAGAGATGTATCTAAATTAATGGAACTATATAATGGTAAACATGGATATCCACATAATGATTCAATAGATAGTCTTACACCAGAACAAATATACGGAAATGAAGGAGAGTATTTTGCTATGGATGATGGAAAAAGTGGTCAAACCAATGATACATCTATTATTGATTACAATTCTGCACCAGGTCAAAATTTCGATGATTGGAAAAAGCTTACACAACAAATCAGAGAAGGTCTTTGTCAACCTGGTCTTTGGTGTCAATGGGTTCTTACAGAAGATGGCAATTTTTTAGAATGGGATGGTGGTGAAAAATTTTACTACTATACTGAATGGTTGCAATATATGATTAAACATTTTTTCCAACCATGGGGTATTCTATTAAATGGAAAAATTGAATGGGAAGGAGAAGAGAGTGATGATGTCGGGGTAATTATAGTTGAGGATAATAAAGTAATTGTTAAAGAAAGTAAAATTTCAAACTAAAAACAATATAATGAATTTGCAAAATATAACAGCAGAATGGTTAATTAAAACATTCGAAGAATTAGGTGATGAATATGGAAATGGTGATTACATTGAAGATGTTTCCATAAAAACAAATATGTCACAAAATTATACAGAACCATATGATACATACGAAGATGGTATAAAAATAACATTTAAAGTATGGTATAATAATTGGGGAACATTTATGACAGAAAGAGAAGAATCTTCAATAATCATAAGAAAAGATGGTTCTATACAAATCAACTTACCAGAATTTTTAGAAGGTGGTGATATAGATTGTAAATTAAAAACGAAAATTAAAGAACTGCTTGAAATTGAAATGGAACAACCTAATCCTAATCAAAGAGTTCAAGAATTGTATAAACAAATTGAAGATGCTAAAAATGAATTAGCAGAAATTCGTAAAAAATGTCCGCATAAAAATCATGCTATAAAAAATTATATGTGGGCACCAGGTCATATTGAACAAGGTCATGTATGTGATAATTGTGGTGAATATTTAGGTGAAATGAAAACAACAAAAGAATGGATTGAAGAACCAAGATTTTTTGTTGATGATAAACATAAAACACAAAAAATTAAAAACACACTCTTACAAAACGAATATTCAGACGAATTAATAACTTGGGATCAATTTGAAAAATTAACTAATTTTTCTGAATTATGCAAATAATTAATCATCGAATACCTATGTGGTTTCAAGACGGAGATGGTGGTAGACAAATGCTGCCAGAATTTAAAGGAAAAACATGCATAGATCTAGTTATTGAAGGATATAGAACTGGCACAAGTAGAGATATGTCTAAACAATATAACAAAATAGATATTAAAGTAGGTGATGTAATTTTATTTTTTAATGGTTCAAAAAAAGTTTTAGTAGAAGTAACAAAAGAACCCTATCCAATTAAATCAATTACTAAAGAAGAATGGTCTAAATTAGAATGCTGGGATAGTTCTGTTTATGATAGATTAAATAATAAATACCAACAATATCAATATAAATTATTAAATGTCTAGAAATTTACATTATACGGTTCAAAATATTTTAGGTGAATTATCACAAATGGTTATATATAATCGAAATTTACCAGAAAAAATATATGAATGCTATGAAGAATTACAAGAATTATCAGATGATTTGGATAGATTATCAGAAAAAACAGGTCAATCTTGCGAAGATTTAGCAGATGAAATTTATGATATTTATTTAGATATGTTTGATTTATTTGTTGAATACTTGGAAATTAAAGCATCTTATGCTGATATGTTATAATATATGGAATTAATATATAAATAATATGAAATATTTAAATAATTTTTGTAAATATAAACCTTTAATTAAAGAATCTGTAAATACAAAAATTTACGAAAATTTTAGTTATAATCCAAAAGATGTATTTTATACATTTTGCTCTCTTACACAAGAGACATATCCACACGGAACTGAAGCAGAAGTATTAAAATGGATTAATCACGATTTAAAAGAAGATGAATATGGTAATTATTTCTTAAAAATAGGAGAATCAAATACCATGTTCACTTCACATTTCGACTCTTTTACCAAAAATCATCAAAAAACCAATTTAGTAAAATATATTGAAAATAATAATTTATTTGTTTCAACAGATGGAACTTCTATACTTGGTGCTGATGATAAAGCAGGTGTGACTATCATGCTTTATATGATTGAGCATAATGTACCTGGACTTTATTATTTCTTTGTAGGAGAAGAAATTGGTGGAATTGGTTCGTCAGATTTAGCAATAAATGGACATCAAAATATAAATGAAATACAAAGATGTATATCATTTGACAGAAGAGGTTATAATTCAATTATAACACATCAAATGTTTGAATCTTGCTGTAGCGATAAATTTGCAGATTCTTTATGTTTAGCATTTAAACAACAAGGATTAAAATATAAAAAAGATGATACTGGTATATTTACTGATTCAGCCAATTTTATGGGTGTAATTAAAGAATGTACTAATATATCGGTAGGTTATTTTAATGAGCATACGACTCATGAATATCAAAACATTACATTTTTGGAAAAATTATGTAATGCTTGTACCAAAATAAATTGGGATAATTTACCGACAAAAAATATAAAAAATATATGAAATCAGATTCGGAAACGGAACGAAAACAAGAATTAAATTATCTAACGATTAAAAACATTTATGACGGAAGCAATTTAACATTCGCAGTTAATTTTAAAACAAAATTACTTTGGTATGTAGATACAACATCAAAAGCATTAGAATTAATTGAACTAGAATTTGAAAAATTTTTTGACAAAAATAACAACTTTATAAACGAATAAACCAATTAATTATTTATTAATATAAAATAAAAACTAAAATATGGAAAAACACGATTTACACCACGAATTTCCTGAATATGACGAATTGATTCATGAACTTAAAATGAGCAATAACCATTTCAAAAAATTATTTGACGAATATCATTCAGTTAATAAATCAATTTCTAGAATAGAAACAAATGAAGTTTATACCGATGATGAACTTAAGCAATTGCGAGTACATAGATTATTTCTAAAAGATGCTCTTTTAAACGAATTAAAACAGCACCAAATACAAAATTAAAAAAAAGCAGTTAGAAGTATCTAACTGCTTTTTTGTGTCTAAATTTGTCTAAAATGATATTTAAAATCGATTTTGAAACATGATATATAAAGTATGAAAAACATACTTTTATTATTAATTTTATTTATGCCATTTTTTATTAAGGCACAAACTAATTGTGTTAAATTAGAACACAATGGTTATATTTCAGTATTTGATACTATTCTAAAATATCCTATATTAGTAGAATGGTGGGACACAAAAGAAAGATGTGGTTGTAATCAAATTCCTAGGAAAGATCAATTTGCTCCAGATCCAGATTTAGTAAAACAAACTAATATACAAAAAAATTATGATGCTGCTAACAAAACTGAAAAAGATGCAAATAGAAAAGGATTTGATAGAGGACACATGTCACCAGCGGCAGATAATGAATGTCCTTTTACTAAAAATGGAATAAAAATTCCAGCAGAAAAAATGCTTACAGAATGTTTTTACTTTTCTAATATGACACCACAATATCATAGTTTAAATGCTGGTGATTGGAAAAAATTAGAAGAAAGAACCAGAGAACTTGCTATACAAAATGATTCAGTTCATGTTTGGTGTGGTTCAATAGGAAGTTTAATGGTAGTATCTGGATTAACTATTCCTGAAAAATGTTGGAAAGTTATTTATATTGTAAAAACAAAAACATTTGAATGTTATATTTTTAATAATTCAACAGATAAACCAATTGGATTAGATAAATGGAAAACTACTAAAGAAGCGGTGGAAAAATTAACTAATCTAAAATTTAATAATTAGTAAGTGTTTTGTGGTTTTAATAAAAAATTTGGTTTTTTAGTTTTGATATATAAAATGTAACCAAAAATAAAAAAACCAAAAACACATGAAAACATTAAAAAGACTTTTAATGTTATTACTTTTCTGTTTACCAGTAATAACATTTGGACAATCAGGTCCGCCAGCGCCAGCATCAGGTATCTGGGCATTAATCGATACACAATATGTAGTAGGTAGTGCTACACTTGGTATCACCAAAGCACGTTTAACTCTTAAAAACACAACAACAACTAAATATACGGGTGTTCAGTTTAGAGTTTATTACGATAAAGCAGCGTTCTCAGCAGCTACAGTTGCTTTAGTTGGAACTCCAACAAATCTTTTATTACAATCAGTAGATAGTAACTCAAATGGTTTTGTAACTATATCATTAGTGTATACAGGTAACTCTTCTACTTATACACTTCCAGATGGACAAACTTTTGAAATTACTTTTACACACGTTTCTTCTAATGCTTTCTATGCTCTTACAGGTATAGATTCATTAAAATGGACAGGAGCGTCTCCATTCCCTAAATATGCGGCTTCTCAAACTGGTTTAGATACCGTATTGAGTGTTTATAGTTATGGTGGTGCTTTTTATCGTCCACGTCTTAACTATCATGGTAGATTTGTAAATGTTACCGGAACACCCGCTAAATACTTAACTCTTTCTCTTGAAAAGAAAATTAAAAATTCAGGTAACTGGACTACACATAACACTTATGTAACTGACATAAATGGCAAATTTTCTTTTAATGAAATTATTGACACCACCTATTATGATGTTCGTTTAAATATCAAAGGTGATACTATGAATGTTGGTAATTTAATTACAACAGCAGATGCTGCGTTAATTAACCAATGGGTATTAGGTACAGCAAATCCACAAAAATTTGATTTCTATACAGCGGATATTAATAATTCACATAATGTAACAATTACGGATGCTTATGGCGTATTCGGAAGAATTGCAGGTAGATTTACATCTTGGCCTAATAATGTAAAAGATGTTTTATTCTTTACCGAAGCTGAATACAATACAATTAATTCAACACCTAATACAAACTTTACAACAACTATTCCAGGTAATACAAATTTTACATTTAATATACTTCCAGGACAACCTGACTCTGTAACTTATTATGTTTGTACTCCGGGTGATGCTAACGGAACAGGTTACCACATGGCTCGTGTGACTCCAATTTCTATTGTTACTAACCCACCTGCAGGAACACCAGCTGCTACAGAAAATGTAATTGATATGCAAGTTCAATATGATTTTCCAGCAAACAGTGTTGAAATTAATATGCCTTCTTTAATTGTTGATGAAAATCAAGAATTAAATATACCAATTACAATTAAAAACACAACTGAAAATATATCTGCTTTACAATTATCTTTAATGTATGATCCAAATCTTCTACAATTTAAAGGTATAAATAATTCTGATAAAGCTATGTCTTGGTTATCATTTGTTAATCCAATGGATGGTGTAATAGAATGGGGTGGATATGATCCATCAGCTAATAAAGATTATTTATTTTCAAATGATTACAAACCATTTACACTTGCTTTCAAAGCATTAAAACCACAATCAGAATGGGCTTCATCTCCACTTTATACAACAAGAAAATTTTGTGGCAATTCTACTTATAGTGATTTAAATATAGGTGCAACAAATGGTATTCTAATTGTTTATCAACAAAAAGGTACTAATCAATCTCCGCAATATTTAGTAGTTTATCCAAACCCAACAACAGGTGAAATAAACATTAAATTTGAAGTAAGAGAATCTGGTTTAGTAAAATTATATGTAACTGATTTATCAGGTAATATAGTTAAAATGATTGTAGATAAAAATATGGAAACAGGTAAATACACTTTAACCGATAATATACAAAATTTAAGTAATGGTGTTTATATTACATCATATAATGCAAATAACAATTTAGCAACCGCTAAAATTGTAAAAAATTAAAAATAAAGTTTATGTCAGAAGAAACAAAAGCTCCAGAAACAAATGACGGTACTTGGTCAGGTTTGAAAAAAACTATTGTAGGTACAATAGGCACAGCAGTTACTGCCGGTGGTGTTTGGTTATCAACTCTTTTAGGAGGGCACCATGAAGAATCAAAAGAAGAACCAAAAACACAAGTAGCCGCTCCAGCAGCAGCTCCAGTAGTTATTAATTTATCTAATAACAACACTAACCAACAAAAGCAACAATCTAATGCTACGTCTAATTCAAATGCAAGTTCTAAACCAGCTGAAAAACCAGCTGAAAAGAAAAAAGATGAAGCAAAAGATGCTCCATGGTAAACAATAAAAATAATTATTAAAAATGGGATTAAAACAATTTTTTAGCGGAAAAGCAGAAGTAGAAAATGTAGAAAACTCACAAAGGTTTTTTTACATGTTACAAACAATGCATGCCAATAGATGGAAAATAACTTTGATAGTATTATTAACATTCTTTTTCATAATTTTTGGTATTGTAATGTCAATAATGTTCAAAGCAACTATTCAAGAATCTTGGAAAGAAATGTTATTAATTTTATTAGGTGCCTTTGTTGGTAACTTAAATAAAGTTATTGATTTCTGGTTCTCTAATGAAGACAGAGATAAATTAATGGTTCAAAAAATGGACGAAGAAGATGACGCAAAAGGAACTGCAAAATACAATATTTTAGGCGATCCTAATGCATCAGATGATGAAGAAGAAAAAAAAAATTAATTGATCCAATTCTTGAATCAAATCAAGTAATTGAAAAAATTAAAAAAACTTATTCAAAGTCAAAAAAAGAAACACAAATTGAAGAATTACCAGAAGATTCAAATAATGATTCAAATGATAATTCCGAAGAAGAAAATTAATCAATATGAAAAAGTTTTTTACTTTAATAACCTCAATTTTATTATCAACTCTTTGTATTGCTCAGAATGTCGGTTCCGTCAAAACTGAGCAATACAAAGCTAAGTTTGAAACAGAACAATCCATAGATGTTGTTTCAGACTATAATGATACTATTAAAATTCCAGTACAATTATTAAAAGTTGGTATTAATGCTGAACTTTATGAAATGTATCCTGAATTAAAAGACAAAAGAGTTGGACTTGGTGTTACCAACATTGTTATTGAATTCTTAGAAATGACAAACCGCTTTGTTTTTACAGAAGATAAATTAGAAATCAAAGAAAGAATGGTTCAACAATTTAAAGCTTCAGATAAAGGATTTACAGAAAATAAAATAGATGGTAGAGGAAAAATTAAACTTGCTAAATACTTTGTATATATAGAAGTTTATGATTTTTCAGTATCAGATGATGAAGTTGTTAAAATAAATGGAGAATCTAAAACAACACAAACAACAAGATTAGGTTTGCAAGTTAAATTTGTAGACGCTGAAACAAATGAAATGCTAGTTGGTTCTGGACTTGGTGAAGCATCTACAATCAAAAAAGTTTCAATTCTTGATGGTGTTGATGATTCAGAAATTAAATTTAACCAATCTACAATTGGTATAACAACTAAAAAAGCTCTTGAAACAGCTGCATCAAGAATCGTTTCAAGAATGATTAAAAAAGGAATTTTTAAATCTTAAAATGTATGGAAAGTTATTTATACTATTTATTTCTACATTCTTTCTATCAATTAAAGGGTGGAGTCAAACCTATAACTATTCTTATACAGACCCGTGTACAGGTCTCATAAAAACAGTTGCAGTTTCCTCAAATGGTATAAATTTAACTGTCTATGGACAATCACATTTTTTTCAACAACAAGATTTTTTAAATGGTAATGTTGCACTATGGGCTCAATCTGTAGTTAGTTCATTTGGTGGAGTGAACCCTTGTGCTTCTCTTGTTGGTATTCCCACTGCAATTAACATTACACAAGATAATTCAATTAAATTTTTAAATATAATTAACTCGTTATCATCAATTAGTGACGTTACTGGTTCTTCTGATATAATTTCAAGTTCAGTTGGTAATGTCAGTAATAGTGGTAGTAATGATAATAACAATAGCGATAATAATAATAATAATAATAATAATAATAATTCTGACGGATCAGGTGGTTCTAGTGAGTCAGGTGGTTCTAGTGAGTCAGGTGGTTCTAGTGAGTCAGGTGGTTCTAGTGAGTCAGGTGAATTAGGCAGTTCCAATGGATCAAATACCTCAAACAATTCAGGTAGCTCTAATAATTCTTCCGGAACAGAAGCAAGAGGAATAAATACGACGGGAAATAACTCTGGTTCTGAATCTGGTAGTAGTGGCGGTGGTGGATCAGTAAATGGTGTCGGAAGCTCTGTAAATTCAACAAAAAGTGCATCAAATGATTCAAAAAGTGATAACAAACCTACTATTTTAGCAAGTTCAGATTTAGTTGGCTTCAATTTTAAAAATACCGATGTAAATTATGGTGGCAAATTTAGTGGAAGTTTTGTTTCCACCAAATGGGATGGTTCAACATCTCATGGATTTTTATTTGATTACACAACAGCAATTAAAGGAACCAATTTATCAGGATTTTACGCTTTAAATCATAAATCAAGAATTGATTTAATTTCTACTTCATTAACACTTGGTTTTGATACTAAATTTAGTGTTTATGGTACTGTAGCATTGGGGCAAATGTGGAAATTTAAGAAATTTAAAAAATTTAAAGTAGTTTATATAGTAACAGGTTCTTATGGTTCTGTTTATGAGACCGAATTTTTAGGAACAGCATTTATAGCAGGAAGTATGTATGACATGAAAATATCAAAACGAATCGAAATAAAAATGATTGGTTTATATGTTTATGCTCCATATGTTCGCTATTATAGCGATATTTTATTAAAATCACCTAATGTTATTCTTCCTATTTTAGGAACAAATATAGGAATCACTAAAAGATTTAAATTGAATATAAATTTAGGTGGAGCTTATGCTATTAATGTTAGTACATTAAACTATACAATAATGATTGGAACAAGATTTGTATTATGAGAAAAATTATATTGTCTATCATAACTTTATTAATCCATATATGTATGTTCGCACAAACTACAACATTTACATATTCTGGACATATTTATAACGCTGATGGCAGTGGTGCTAATCATTTTCCTATAAAATTATATCAAAGAACGACACCAAATCTTACAGGATTTACATCACAAACAAATTATAATAACCATTCTTATTACCGCTCAACAACTACTGCTTATTGGGCAACAGCACAAAACAATTGCGCCGCAATGGGTGGACACCTTGTTACAATTTCAAATGCCGCTGAAAATAATTTTGTATATTCAACATGGCCATCTGGTTGGATAGGCTATTACCAAGATAAAAATGGTGCTTTTTACTCTGAAGCAAATGGCGGATGGAGATGGACAGAAAATTATTATAATACAGGACAAGTACTTTGGTATAATATATCACATGTAACAAACGATACTTCTGCTACACCTGGGGTTGGAATGCAAGGAACTAATATGAGAATATGGAATTCTGTATCTTATCCAGGAACAGGAACTACTATTACCGATATTAAAGGAAATGCAAACGCCACCCTATATAATTCGCCAGCTTATAGTTCAACTGGAGGAAAATATTTAACATTTAATGGAATAAATAATTATGCACTTATATCTAATTTAGCCTCAAAATTTGGAACTTCACCAAATATAAGCATACAAATGTGGGTCTATCCGACAGGCAATGGTGTTATTTTAGACGAATTATCAGTAGCATCAACATCTTCTGGATGGCATGAATCAGTCATTGAAATTACAGGCTCAAATACATTAAATATTGGATTTTGGAATGGCGGTGGTATTACAAAAGTAACTTCATCCATTACACTAAATGCTTGGCATTGTGTTGGACTTACATATGATGGAACTACTCTTCGTGGTTATCTAGATGGTGTTAATTTTAACTCTATTAATTTTAATAGAGCACTGCCATATGTTGCAGGAGGCGGAGGTGAATGTTTTGCTCTTGGGCTTGCTGATGCAACAAATATGGGTTCTGGTGCTTATGGCTCATTTCGTCTTGGTGATTTATCAATTCATAATAATGTTTTAACAACAGATCAAATGAATAGAAATTATATGGGTTCAGCTTTTCGTTATGGTATTTATCCATACTCAAATTGGCATGGAGGAGAACCTAATAATTCTGGTGGCGAAGATTTTATTCAATTTGTCAGCAGTGGTTTATGGAATGATTTACCAAATACAGTTAACTTAAATTATGTATTAGAATTTGATTCTGTTATAACATATACTAATTGGTCATTATATAACACCTATTATACAGACACAAATGGTTTATATACAATAAGTGTACAAACAAATCCTTCAATTGATTGGCAATTACAATTAGATGTTGTTAATCCAGTCTCAACTTTAACCACTACTGATTTAACAAAAGCTTCTGATGTTATTTTACGAAAAACCATATTTAACGGAAAACATTATTATATGTATGATTTGAATAATGATTCAAAAATTACTATTTCTGATTTATTTAATATAGCAGCAAAAAAATCTGGTTTATTCTCTAACTGGATCAATTCTTTTATTGCTAGATTATTTACTCCAACACAATTTTCATCAATATCAACCTCAACTTCTAATTTAAAAACAACTTATCCAGGTGTCACATCAATAACTCTGCCTAGTATTACCACAGGTGGTACAGCAGATTATTATATTATAGCACCAGGCTATTCACAAAAAGTATCTTATTAACTATGAAAAAACTATTAACAACCTTTTTAATCTTAACAACAACCACACTTTTCGCACAAGAAACTTGTGTTAAAGTAGATTCAGTTTGGAACACAGCTAAAGTCAGAGAACTTGGTAGCCGTGATGTTCGCTTTGGTATTAAACAAATGGCGGAAGATATGTTATCTAATAAATTTTGTCTTTCAGATGACGGCAAATCAATCAAAATTGAAGTATTTTATTTTGGAATTCCAAAAAAATCTTTAAGAATTATTGGTGTTGAAAAAACAGATCAAATTACACAAGTTGGTGTTAAACTATATTATGAAGATAAAATTTATCAAGGAATAGGTGAATCCGAAACAGAAGTAAGGGCAACTATGATTGAATTAACTGATGCTGGCATTCCATTTTCAAAAACAACGGTTTCATCAGCAATAAAAAAAGCTATTGAAGAATGTATAACAAAATTACAATAATTTTATTATCAATTCTTATTTTATTCAATTCTGCAACAAAAAATAAAGTAATTTATGTGGCCAATGTTGGTGAAGAATGGAAAGAAAAGATAGATTCAGCAATTAATCTAATCAAACAAACTGATATGGATAAATATAATCAATTGATTGATAATTGTGATACTATCGATTTCTCTTATGCCAACTTTTCAACAACAGTTCCGCCAAAAACAATAGTTATCACTAACAGAGATATGAAATTAAATTCAATTAATAATTTAGCGGCTGTTTTAGTACATGAATCACATCATTTATATTTTTTTGAAAAAAATTCTATATTAACCGAAAATCAAGAAGAATTAGAATGCTATATGTATGAATATGATTTTTTAACTAAATTACCAACACAAGAATCATGGCTTTTTTCAAATTGTATTAATAAAATTATATTTTATCAAAATAAAATTAAAAAATAACTTAAAAATCGCATTAAACACTTAATCTTTTTATAATATAAAGATTATGAGTAAACTTGTACCTTCTCCTTTTCAAATTGATATCTTCGATTTTATTAAAAATGGTTCTGGCAATGCCGTTATTAATGCCGTTGCTGGATCTGGTAAAACTACCACAATAATTGGTTCACTCAAATTCATACCAGAAGATAAATCAGTTATATTTTTAGCATTCAACAAATCAATAGTTACCGAAATACAGCAAAAAGTTCCACCAAATGTTGTTGTTAAAACTTTCCATTCCTTAGGAGCATCCGCAATCTATAAAGCATACAAAACAAAAGCAGTATTGGATGATAACAAAATGTTTGAATATATTAATAACCTTTCGCCAAGATGGTCATTAATGGATAAAACAAAAATAGATGGCGATTATAGAGTTAGAATTAAAAAAATTATTGATTTAGCCAGATTATCAATGTGTCTCGAACCAGATCTATTAAAAGATTTATGTTATAAACATGGAATTGATACATTAAACCAAGAAGTTGAAAGAGCTTTAAAAATAATAACCGATGCTTCTAATGATATATCTAAATTTGATTTTACAGATATGATTTATTGGCCAGCCAAATATAACCATTTTCAACTTGAAAAATATGATTTTATATTCGTTGATGAATGCCAAGACTTAAATAAAACACAACATAAATTAATTGAAAAACTTTGCCATCAAAATAGCCGAATAATTGCTGTTGGTGATAAAAATCAAGCAATTTATGGATTTGCTGGCGCTGATGTACAAAGTTTTGATAATTTAACTAAAATGCCAAATACTCAATTATTACCATTATCTGTTAATTATCGCTGTGGCTCTAAAATTATCAATTTAGCCAAAAACTTTGTAAATCAAATACTTGCGCATGATAATGCACCCGAAGGCGTTATCGATACAAACGCCTCTATTAATGATATAAAAGATAGTGATATGGTATTGTGTAGAAATACAGCGCCTTTGGTTAAATTATGTTTAGAATTTTTACATAATTCAAAAAAAGCATATGTAAAAGGAACTGATATTGGCGAAGATTTAATTCGTTTAGTTGTAAAATCTTCAACTAAAACAACAACTGAATTAAAAAAATGGTTAGATTATGAAATAAAAAAATTAATTTATAAACTAAAAAAACAATATCCTTATTTAGATGATACAGAAATAAAAGCACATAATTCATTTGTTATATTTTATGAAAAATGGTTATTAATAACTACAATAATCACTAATGAAAATATTACTTTATGCGAAGATTTAATTATAAAAATTAGACAAGTATTTTTGGATAACTCAACCGGCATTTGTTTATCAACTATTCACAAAGCAAAAGGTTTAGAATCAAATAGAGTTTTTATTATCGATAAAGAGAAAACACTTCCTTCTAAATTTTCTAAACTTCCTTGGCAAAAAGAACAAGAAAAAAATTTAGAATATGTGGCTTATACAAGAGCAAAACATTATTTAGGACTCGTAACTGATTGGACTTTTTTCAAAGACGATAAATAATATATAATATATTAAAAATTATATATTTATGAAACGCCTTAAATTATACGAAGAATTTGTCGCAAATCCAAAAGTTTTACCTTCTGAGCCAGAAATAAAACCTGATACTAAACCAGAGCGTCCAGTTGCTCCAGAAGAACCCGAATATTTACCAGAAGAACCCGATGAGTATCAAATAGTAAGACCAGAAGAAGATCCTGATCCTCAAGCTCGTAAAAAAAGAGAATCTAAATTAATTAATAAAGTTATTAAAAAATATAAAGATTTAAAAGATGCGTAAGATTAAAAAATTTAACGAAGCTGAAGAGTGGATATATGGCAATCCAGGTATTCCTGGGCAACCTTCTCGCAAAGAAGATGAAGAAGATTATCTATCTAAAGTTTGGGCTAAAAGAAAAGAACAAATTAGACAACAAGGACCAGGTATTTTTGATTTAAAAGGTTCTGCGCAAGCAGTTCGTGGGCATGAGATTGAATTAGAAACACTTTTAGAAAAAGTTTTTACTAATATCTATAAAGGTTTAGTCGAAAGATATAATATAAAATTTGATATAAAATTTGCTGAACAAAGAAATATTGGTAACCTTTTGAACATAAAAGAGTCACTTGAATCTGAAAAATATAAAAGAAAATTAATTAATTTAGTTGGACAAGGTGAAGCAAAAAATATGATGTATGTTTTTCATAATGAAGAATTTAAAGAAGGTATATATAATATTTTTGGAGAAGATAAAGGAAAAAAATTAATTAATTTATGGACAGAAATCGTCAAATCAGTTGACTATATTGATATAAATAGATCAATAAATAGCCCATGGAATTCTTCTTTTGTTAAAAGTTCTGTTGGTGGAGCATGTAAAATTAGTTGGAAAAAAAATGAAGATTTAAATGAAGACTTCGATGACTATACACTTTTTATGGATGATGAAGAAAATGATGAGAATGATGACGATAAAAATGATAATGATGTAAATTATCTTTTAATGAAAGCATTAAAAAATGGTGATTTTGATGAAGCTGAAGAAATACAAAAAGATAATAAATTACCTGAAAGTTATATTCGTGATAATTTCACCCCTGTTATTACTTCCAGAGGTATTGACTTTACAATGTTGATACACGAATCAATAAAAGGACTTTATTTAGTTCTTTCTATAATTGGACTTCCAAAAGAAAAACAAATGGCTAAATTAGTCCTTAATAAAGGATATGCTATTAGAGAAGAACCAGAAGAATTTAAATGGGGTCCAATGATTGCAGCTGATTTAAGAGATTTCGTCAATGAAAGTCCTAAATTAACAGATGATATATTAGACAAATATACAAATATAAGAGAACAATTTTGGATTTATATGCTAAAATTACCAGCAGATGAATTTTTAGAATTATTCCGTATGATACTAAACAAATCAGAAGAAGCAAAAATAAAAAGAGATTCTATATTGAAACTAATAATTTCTAAACTACATAGCCATTATGAAAATAAAAGAAGAAAAGCTGAATATGAAGCTAAAAAAAGAAAATATGAAGAAGATTTAAAAAAATATGAAGAAGATTTGAAAAGATGGGAAGAAAAACAAAAAGCAACAAAACAAGAAACTCCTATTTCAAAATCAGAACCTAAAATAGAACAAAAACCAGATTATGCTAACATGCGACAAAAAGAACTTAACGATTTATTAAATGCCGCAATAGACAGAGGTGATTATCAAACAGCTTCCGAAATATCACAATATATAAAATAAAAAAATCAGTTTAAAACTGATTTTTTTATTTTATATCCTATAAGCAAAATTACTTGCATAATTATGATTTATATCCACATCTACCTTATTATCAAAAATATAATTAACATAATTTTCATCTATACCAAATTTACTCTCTGATAATAACGGCTCCCACGGATTTTCTTCATAAGCCCAATCTTTTACACCTAACTCTATAAACCTTTCATATATTTTTTGATTATAAAAATCTTTAATTGATTTAACACGCCTTTGAATATCCGCTCTTGTAGCATTTTGTGTGTTATTATTATGATAAAATTGTAAATATAATAATTTTGGAATTCTAACCATCCTCGTCTTTAAAAAAGTACGAACAATTAATTCATAATCATCCGCTATAGTTAATCTTCTATTATGCCCACCTATTGAATGATAAAACCTCCGCTCCCAAGCACGAAAATGATTCGGAACACCAACAATATGACGAATTGTTTTTGGATTTATATTAACCGTATTCATAGCTTTATAAAGTCTACCATTCCAAATTTCATCACGATATGTACCATAACCAAAAGCAAACCCATCTCCATATGTTAAAGATTCATGATTTTCAAAAATTTCAGCACAATCAGAATAAACAAATTTCGCATCAGGATACTTCTTAAAAGCTTCCATCATCCAATAAGCAGCCTCATTTGTTAAATAATCATCATGATCAAGTTCCATTAAATAATCACCGCTACTTAAACAAGCAGCACGATATTTTGATTCACCAACAATACCACCTGATTTTTTCTTGAAATCGTATACTTTAACCCTACAATCAATCTCAGCAATTTGTTCAGCAATTTTTAATGTCTTACCTTCATCAGTTGAATCATTAACTAAAATCCACTCCCAATTATTATAAGTTTGATTTCTAACCGATTCATATGTTCGCCACAATTTTTCACCTGTATTATAAATAGGAGTAAAAAAACTAATTAATGGCGTATTTTTATCAGATCGATCTAAAATATAAGAATTAGCACAATTATACGCTATCTCACCAACAGATTCATTTAATTCATTTACATGTAACCATCTTTTTCTAATATCTAATGCTTGCATTCCTAAATTAGGAAACTTTCCATAATCATCCCCAACAGTTATAATTGCATCAGGATTAAAATTATTTATAATGTTTATTAAATTATCATCTGTTTTGTAAAATTTACAATTCATATCTTTAGCCTCAAAATCTGCCATTTGCTTAGATTGTAATTTAATTTCTTCTTCAGTTCCAAAAATTAAAATTCTTGGATATGAATTTATACCAGATTTTTGTATCTTATTATAATAACACAATTCCTCTTCTATAAAAATAAATTTATCTTTATTCTTTTCATATAAATCAACAATAAAATAACCATCTGATTTATAATCACCTAAAATAAATTTTGATTTAGAAATTAAATCTCTATGTAAAAAATATTGTGCAGAATCTATTGAACCTACTTTAACATTTTCTGATTTTGCCTCACGAACATCTAAACCTGAAAAATCAATTCCACCTATTTTTTGATTAAAAATAATTGCAGTTTTATCATAATTATCCAAAACTATTTTATTAATAGAAGAATAAAAATTTGGATGAATTAAATTATCATCATCTAAAATATAAATCCATCCATTATCAATTTCATCTAATACATCATTTATTAAATTCATACCACAACTATTAGACTCACCACTACCATAACGAATTTCTGCTTGAATAGAATTAAGAAATTGTAATATAGAAACTGGAATTGTTTCAATAGAATTTACATCAAATAAAACCCACCATTTAACATTAACTATATCCGTTTTAATAGTTTCATAAATTGTAGTTAAATTATTAGTTCGAGAACAACGAGTAAGTATATTTATAACCATGAGGTTTATACTAATAAATTTTCTTTTGTTTCAAAATTTATTAATTAATATATAATATATGCCACAAAAAATATATCAACTTGTTCCAGAAATATATCCAAGATTAACGCAATATATAAATGGACAATTATATGATGGTAATGGAAATCCGATACCTATACAACAATCTTCGCCATTGACATATAATGCGGATAATACAAGTTATATTTTTACAACTAATATAGAATTTCAAGGCACAGCATTAGCTCGTTATACATCTGATCCAACACTTAATCAAGAATGGGGTGATTTATCAATACCTTCTAAAAAATATGTGGATAATAAATTTGATTCTGCTTCAATAACCACTGAAACAAATTATACTAATTTAAAAACTTTACAAACAAATAATCAATTAAAAGAAAATTCATATTACATAATAAAAGATAAAGCTGATACTGGCATAATAGTTTACGCAGCTTCTACTCAAAGCATAAGTAGTGATGCTCGTGGTGGCTATTATGTACCCAATTATCAAAATCAAGTAAATAAAGGTACTTGGACTGCTTCTAGTGAATATTTTTTGTTTAGTCATACAAATTATTATATAGTTAGATTTTATACACAAACAACTTTAACTGGATTACATCCAGGTGATAATTTAAGTATTTTTAGTTTTACAAATGTATTCGTAATAGCTGGTATAATTACTGGTATTGGAGATGGTTATTTGGATATAACACCAGCTGAGAATACTTCTGAAAACTGGATAAACGTATTTGATAATAATAATACATTTATATTTCATAGTCAAATAACAATTTCACCAGTACTTATTCAAAGTATTGTAACAAACGATAGTAGCATATCAACTATGTTTTTAAACGAAAGTGTTTTAGTTTATGGACAAAATAATGATTATTTAGCAACTGGAGTATTAGCATCATACAATAACCATACATTAAGTATAAAAAATACCAATGCTAATATAAATGATGCAAAATATATAGAAGGAGTTTCTTCCAATGTAACAGCATTCTTAACTTTTATATCTGGTCCAGCTAATAATGATGTATATTTTTTTAATGGACAAAACCAATATAAACTATTTAATATTAATCAATTAAATGGAACAAATCCTACTATAAATACATCTGCTTATGTATTATTAGGAACAAGTTCTTATATTTTAGAATGGGATAGAATTATTTATGATTTTGAAAATGATGAAGTATTATATCGTATGGATAAACGTAATAATTTAGTTAACAACTCAAGTTTTAATACATTTCAATTTGGTAATAATAATGTTCATGATTTTAAAATAAATTCTTCTAGTAGTATTGTAAATATATTAAATAATACAGGAATTATAACAGGAAATATTTCTGGCACAAATTCAAATGTATCTCTTTTTAATAATACCGGAAGTATAACACTTAATGTAAATGGTAATTCTAATACTATAAATATTAATTATAATTCGGGAATAATAGATATTGATGTAAAAAATTCAACTATATCTGCTAATTATAATTCTGGTCAATTAATTGGTAAATACTCAAATAATGTAAATATAAATCATGACTATAACAAAGGAAATATAATAGGTTCTAATTTTGATCTTGGGTTTAAATCAACCATTAGTTTAACATCTTCTTATTACCATAATTATTGTAACTATACATATAATAATTCTAATTCTTATGAATTTATATTCCCCTCAAATTCAAGTTTTATAAATAAATCAATAACCAACGAATATTCTACTTTTGATAAAACAATTTTATTAACCGACTCTACGCTAACATTGTGCGGAAATACAAATTCAAATTGGGCGGGCATTATATATGTAAATAGTAATAACAGCAATAATATTATATCTTCTATTATTGGCTTTAATAATATTCCTATATCTTTATATTTGTCAACAGGTGCGACATTTGGGTTTACAACAAATGTTAATACCACAAACATTAATTCCAATTATCAATTAATAATGAGAACAAATAATTTTTATATAAATACAAAAGCTGATTTTATAACATTCAAAAAAACAAGTATTCCATTTAATAATTATTATCCACTAGTTCAAATAGATGGTATAAACTACTAAAAAAAAAATTAAATATATGTGGTCTAAAATAGATAGTACAACCTTTTCATACATATCAGAAACAAGCACAACAACAACTTTACAAGTTGGTTCTTTTTCATATATAGATACCAATAAATGGGTAACTATAGAACCATTTACCCAAAATTGTGAAATAAGAAATATTATTAGCGTCAATTCAACAACTAATCAAATTATAGTTTCACCAAGTCTTAAAAATATACACACTTCTGGTATTATTTATATACAATCATATCCTACATGGGATGTTACTTTATTTGGAGCAACACCTTTAATAGGAAACAATTCTTCACCATTGGTTAGTTCTAATAATAGAGATTCTATAAATAATGCTATAAATGATTGCAATCTGAATGGTGGTGGTATTGTTTATTTACCAAAGGGTAACTATTATGTTAATAAAAAATCATCTATTGCTGGATGTATTGATTTAATTGGAAAATCAAATATAAATATATTAGGCGATGGGGTGTCGGTTACTAATATTATTTTGGATAATGATAATTATTTTGAAAGTAATGTGAGTATTTTTTTAGCAACTAACGCAATTAATATAAGATTTGCCAATCTATCTATCGATGGAAATAATCTAAACGCTACCAATTTAGGTAATTTATCAAATTGTATAGATTCTAATATGGGTCAAAGATTTTTAATCGAAAATATTGAAATTTTAAACGCTCCTAAAAATGGTATAAGAATTAGTTCATTTTATAACCTTGACATAAAAACATGCAATATCAAATATTCAAAGTTAAATGGAATATTAATTACAGGACAAACATCAGAGGTAAATATAATTGGAAATTCATTTATTGAAAATGAACAAAATGATATTTATCTAAATAATAATAATTATCCAAGTTTGAATACAAATACTATTACTGAAAATATTTTTACAAAATATTTTCAAGGAACCTATTCTATTTTTTTAGACGATACTTCTAACTTAAATTCAATTAGCGAAAATTTTATCATATCTAATAATGCTTTTAATGGTTCTAATTTATATTTAGAAAATTGCAGAAATATTATATTAAACAATAATTTAATAGTTAGCAATACACAAAATATACCTGTTTTAAAAATTTCTAAAAATACCGAATCATTAAATATACAAGGAAATATCATCGTAAATAAAGGAAAAAATGACTATGCTATCAATATATCTGATTTTAAGTCTGAAGAAAATAGCAAATATTATACCTCTAAAGATATGTTTATTTCAGGAAATATTATAGAAAATGGTGGAGCTTTTATATCAAACGCATCAAATATTAATTTCACAAATAATAAAATAAAAAGAAACTCAATAAATGCCAATGGATTATACTATCAGATATCAGAAGACCCAACTAAATATAATTTACTAAATTGGGGTTATTTAAATATAGTTAGTAATCAATTTATTGATATAACAGGTAATGGCATAACTATAAATTGCGATAATACTAATTATAAATTAACAAATATATTGATATCTGATAATATAATACAAGGATTAAAAAATGGTGTGTATATCACCGGTAGTGTAGCAGCTGCATCATATGCTAGCAATCGTTATACAGCAAGTGTTTCTGGATCACAATCAACAAATATATTAAATTCCGCAACTCACTCTTTTAAAAATAATGATTTAGTTTACTTTTCAAATATATCAGGGGGCGGTGGATTATCTAGTGCGCAATTAAATGACGGAAAATGGAGTCCAATATATTATATTATTAACTCTACTTCAAATTCATTTCAGTTATCAAATTCTGCAAATGGCTCAGCAATAGATTTTACAACAGATATAACTTATTCAGTTATGAATCTTTATAATGATAAAAATACATTAACAGATTCTAAATCATCACGAAATTGGATATCAAATATGTGGAGTAATTATTTAGTAACAATTATTTCTGGCAATTCACTTGGAGAGTCATATTCAATATTATCTAACAATTCTACAAATATGTTAACAATAGATGGTATTTGGAATACAATTCCTGAAACAAATTCTACATATCAAATATCTAGAATAGTTGATTCGATGAAATATGGAATTTTGATAGCAACATCTTCTAATTTTTATAATGATTTAATAATTTCTAGTAATAATTCAATTAATAACGCAACATATTCAAATATACAAATTTCGGTTGATTACTTAACAGAAAAAACAGATTATTTACAAACATGGATAGTAAATTCAGATCCTAATTCTAGAATAGATGCTCCAAATGCTTCAATTGCTATCGATAAAACAAAAAAATTTGACAATACATATATAAAATTAGGAAATTTATATAAATCTGGCTGGATATTACAATCAGAAATTGATAAACAGTTGTTAATTTCTGACACTTTTGATACAACATCTATAAACACTATAAACGGTCGCACACCTTCTAATACTATATTCAATTCAAATACTAATAATTGGTCAGTTGTAAGTGGCACATGGTCTATTAATAATAATCGTGAATCTTACCCAATTGCTGATTCAAAAGCTATTGCCATTTTATCATTTACATCTTCAAGTTTAAAAGCAGATGCGACATTAAAATCGTTATTTAGATCAATTCAAAATTCAAATACACAGGTTGGATTAGTATTCAGATATTTAGATATTAATAATTATTGGATATTTAAATTTCAAAATAACAATCCAACATATTCAGTATCATTAGATAAATTTATATCAGGTAGTTTATATAATATGACACAAAGCATTGTTAGTTTTGATAACTCAAATTTATTTGGATTAAAAGTTATTTTAAAAGGCGATTATATATCAACCTTTTATAATGATTTTTTAATTTCAACTACAAAAGATTCTCAATTTAGTACACAATCAAAACATGGCATAATATCAATTGGTACATCAAGCACAGACTATTTCTGCAAAAATTTTAAAATATTAATATAATTATGTGGTCAAAATTAGACAATCTTAAATTTAGTGGCTATTTAGCACAATCATACAGTGATTTTTCGAACACTTCTTTTTATTCAATAGACATGTTATCATCTACACAATCATGGGCTGTCGGTAAAAATGGTATAATTTTGTCAACAAATAAGACAGGATATTTATGGGAAAAACAAGAATCATATACAATAACAAATTTAAATTCTGTGAAATTTATTTCCGCTACACAAGGTTGTATAGTCGGAGATTCCGGAGTTATATTAACAACAACAAATGGTGGTTTGACTTGGGCAACTCAATCTAAAATAGTATCAAGCAATTTAACTCATGTTTATTTTTTAAATCAAAATACTGGATATTGCGTAGGAGCAAGTGGTAGAATATTAATAACTACCAATCGTGGTTTGACTTGGGCAACTCAATCAAGTGGAATCACTAACCAATTAAATAATATACATTTTTCCCAAAACTCATTATATGGTTGCGCTGTAGGTAATAGTGGTACTATTTTAACAACTATCGACGGCACAAATTGGCTAACAAGAAGCATATCTTTAACATCTAATTTAAATTCTGTTTATTTAGCAACAACCCAATCATATTGGGCAGTTGGTAATAGTAGCACTATTTTAAAATCTACTGATAGCGGTGTTACTTGGGCAACACAATCAGCCCCAGCACCTTCAGCAGGTACTAATACTAATAACCGTAATTTCAATGATGTATTATTCATATCAGCCACACAAGGATATATTATTGCAAGCGATGGTGATGTTATAACAACGATAGATGGCGGTATAACATGGCTTAACACGAGAAATACAACAACAGGTATTTCAACAACGACACCATTATTAGTAAAAAATAATTTATACTCAATTTCTTCCAATGGTCAATATTCTTATATAGCTGGTGATGGTGTTTTATTATACAGTAATTCAAATTATACAAACTATAAATCACAAAGAGTAGACAATTTTATTTATTTAAATTCCTCTGTTAAAAAAGGTGATTGGTTAATTTTTAACCCAGGAACTTGGAGTACACAAATAAGACAGGTTGAAAATGTTATAAGTGCAACATCAGTTGCACTTAATTCACCATTAAATTTAGATTTACAAATAAATTGTGACATATATATACAATCAACTCCTTGTTGGGATATAAAATTATTCGGAGCAGGAGAAGAAAATTCCAGCCAAGATAACACAGTAGCTATAAATGCCGCTTCTTCTGATTGTGATTTTGTAGGAGGGGGTATAGTATACATACCAAAAGGAACCTATATTATAACCAGTCTAAAATCAACAGACCCTTTTTATAATCCATCCAGTGACGGTGCTTGTATTGATATGCAGGCTAAGCAAAATATAAAATTTATAGGTGAAGGAATGGGTACATCTATTATTAAATTAGAAAAAAATTCTTATTTAAATTCAAATGATAACGTAATGGATACTCATATTTTCAACTGTATTAAACGTGGCACCAACATTAATGACGCTAACTATCGTCCAATTAAAAATATTGAATGGTATAATTTAACAATCGACGGAAATAATAATGATATATATAAAGCAATTACAACCAGTGAGCAAAGCCACTCAATAAGAATTGACGGTGGTAATGGATTACCAGGTTCAGTTACACCAGAAATACCAAATGTTATTAATAATATCGTAATAGAAAATGTAGAATTTTTAAATTCTACATCAGATAGTATTTTTTTAATATTCGTAGTTAATGTTAAAATTATAAATTGCAAATTTATATCACCAGCAAGAAGCGGCTGCACGATACAATCAACCACCGGTAATATAATAATTAAAGGTAATTATTTTTTTAACGCAAATGATCAAGATATAGATTTTGAACCAACTGGTAGTGGTAAAGGAGGAACTTTAATTAAATCACCAACTAAATTCTTAGTAACCGAAAATACTTTTATAAAATCTTTAAGATATTCATTAGGTATAACACTCTCAGGTAAAGATGTTAGTTTAGTAAGTCTTGCAACAGACTTAAATCCAACCGATCCAGGTCCAATAGATTCAAATGAAAGTTATACATTATCAAAAAATATATTAAAAAGCATAGGAATTTATTCTCAAAATATTAGAAATTTAACACTAATAGATAATATAATTATTTCAGGTATTGATGGAAATGAAGTTTTCCAATCTATTAAAAATATGGAAAAAATATTAATAAAAAATAATATAATTATTAATAGAAATAAAAAAAACACTGTAATTTATTTCACACCACAATCAGGCAAAACTGTACAAGACGTTTCGCTAATTGGTAATACAATTATATCTGGTCAAATTTATTTTTCAAATTGCGCAAACGTAAATATATCAAATAATAAAATTATAGAAAGAAATAAACCATATTCAATCGGAATAAAATATCAAATAACAATAACACCTAGCTCTTTAAGCACCATAAATTATGGAAATTTATCAATATCTGGAAACCAAATAACTGGGGCAGGAAGACAAGGAATTTTTATAACATCCACAATTGGGTCACTTAAATTACTAGAAAATATAATTATACAAAATAATATAATAGAAGGTGATGACCTATTATATGGAATACAAATAAAAAGACCAACATCTGGTAATAAAATATCATATTGGAATAAAATAACAATTAAAAATAATCTAATAAAAGCCAACAAAGCAAATATAGACATACCTTTTCCATATATTATAAATAACAACAATATTAATGATAAAATTATATTCGATAGCTCTATCTTAACATTAATCGCAACTGCTTCTGTCACAGATGATTTTTTAATTCAAAACCAAGGAACAATTCTCAAAAATAATATGTTCCCAGCAAATACTCTTTATATTAAAAATATACAATCAAATTTTAAACTACCAGTATCACAAACAACAGAATTTGTATATAACTGGCAAGGTTGGGAACCAGTTACCGAAATAAATAAACAAAAATTATTCCACGATGTTTTCACAAAAGATACCACATTATTAAAAGACCATAAACAATTTGTATTAAACACATTTACTAATAGCAATTTTTGGGGCCAAGGTTTATCACAATCTCTGTTTCCAACTGATAATTATTCAAGTTGGATAATTGATTCAGCCACAAATCTATTAGGTGGAAGAATAGCAACATGTACTAGTACAATCGGAAGTGGCTCAAATAATATAGGACCCGCTAATGATAGAATCTCTTATATGACTTTTGATACATATACAGAAAATAATTGCATCATAAAATCATTATTCGAAGTAAATAATATAGGTGAAGCTACTTCAGGAGCCGGTGTTGTATTTAGAGCTTATAGTATCAATAGTAACTGGAGATATTACCTAATATATGGTGTAGATTTAAAAGGATATATTTATTTAGAAAAAGTAACATCAAATTCAACTTTTGAGCCAATTTATTCAACTATTGTTGATATACCAGATACAAATAATTTCCTATTAACTGTTATATTAAATAACGAATTTATATCAATTTACTATAATGATATATTGTTAAAAACAATATCAGATTCATATAATATAAACATAACAATACACGGATTAGTATATAAAGTACCAAGAAGTATATCAGCTAAAATATACTGTAGTGAATATAAAATATTAAGTATATAACATGAAAATAGCCATAACAGGGAAAAAAGGCTCTGGAAAATCTTTTATATTATCAGAATTCCAAAAATTTGGAATACCTTCTATTAAAATAGATAATGATATATCTATATTAGATAATTTCTACGAAAAACATAAATTATCTCCTTATGTATTAATAGAATGCACTTACCTATTTGAATATAAACTAGAAACTTATTTCGATAATGTATTATACATATATACAGATACAGAATTAAGAAATAGAAACAATATAAAAAAAAACCTAACAAACACAAACATAAACATAATAGAACTACCAGAAGAATATAAAACAGTAAAATCAGATTGGGTAATGGTAAATAATTATACAAATATAATCTTAAATGATATTAACTTATTACATAATTACCTAATAAAATAAAACCGCCTAAAGAAGCAGAAATTTTCCAAACCTAACAAAAAATCCACATTAACCTAAATTATGATCCATATACAAATTAAATAAATTATCCACCGATTGTAAATCAGACTCCCAATTCTCTACACGAACAAAATTATCTAAAATATCATTCCACTCCAAATATCCAATTATATCATAATTACTATTAAATATAGAATGCTTTTTCTTAGATTCTAAATAATATGTTATCATACTATTATACATATATAACTCACCAAACTTAAAATCATCAAGCTTATTAACAAGCATTATCTTAAATATCATATTTTAATTTAAAATTTCTAAAATTCTCATATTACGAAACTCACCTAATGTTACAAAATTCTTAGTAGAATGTGCACCATAATATACACCTTCTATAAATATACCTATATAATTCAAATAACTAGCACCAAAATCTAATTGCTTAGTATTGCATAATGAACCTATTTTAATGTGAGTAAATTTATTACTAATTACAGATATAGAATCATTTATACAAACTAATATAGGAATTTCATTCGAGATATAATAATAAGGCATATTCATATACAAATATACACAAAAAAATAAAATATAACAAATATATTTTTTAATAATAAATTAAAATAATAATTAGAGGAGTAATTTGATATATTTAAAATAAAAAACCTCTCAAATTGAGAGGTTTTTTATTAGATTTTTCTTAAATCTTTTAAGCTCCATTGGAATTTACTTTCATCTGAACCAAATTGCCATAAAGATTTTGATGTTCTAACAACTACTGCCCAGTTTTTTATTGGGTAATCAAATTTTGTCTTAGCATCTTCTGGATTTTCTGCCTCACCATAAACATTCTCAACAACACCTTCTACTGTTTGCTCAATTGAACCATCAGTTTTTTTGAAGTCAAACTCAACTTTATCACCTTTAGCGAATCCAGACTTTTCTTGCTTTTCCTTATTCATGAAAAGTGAGTATCCATTTAAGTTATCGTGAAACTTATCTTCATTTATTTTGAAGTTTTCAAATAATTTTAAATATTTCATAATTATAATTTTTTTTAATCTTAAACTTATATATTAATAATTCATAATAAAAAACTCATGACTTTAACATACACGATAAAAAATCCACCTTATATACTTCAATAGATTTAAGTATACAGGATTTTTCAAAAATTATAAAACGATAAAAAATCCACCTTATAGATTTCTATAGAATAAAATATAGATTATTTTGAAATTTTTTTCAATTGATTTGGAAAATATTTGGAACAATAAAAAATCCACCTTAAAGAGTTTAATAGATTTAACTATACAATTTTTTTGGAATTTTTTTGGAAATTTAGAACGATAAAAAATCCTTCAATAGGAGAAGTTTCTTGGATAAGTTTGGGATTTAAAAGAAAAAACAAACCTAAAAAGTACCAGGAGCCTCTAAAGGGCACTTTTCGAGCATAGTCCATATACCCTATATTTAACATAATATTAACATATCGCAAAATGCGCCATACCTAATTTTAACATAACTTTAATAATGTTATATAATTAAATAATGCACAATTTAATATGATCGCTACAGCTCGAACTCTTGCTATGTATCATATATAGAAAAAAGGCCAAGCTATAATAGCTTGGCCTTTTTTCTATGTCTAATATTTATATGTTAGTTCATATGAGGATTAAGTTGTATATTAAAAGCTTGTTTGATTTCTGTTTCTAAATGTATATTTTGTAATAATGTATTTAGTTTAAGTTCGGTATCTTTTATATCTTCTGGAGTTGTATTAGTAGTGTTGTGTTTTAAGATACGTCTAATTAGTTTTGTGTTATGATTTAATTGTTTATCTTTTATTAAGATTGATTTTGCTATTTCACATATTGTATCGAAGGCTTTGTCGCTAATATATTCTTTAGTATTGAATATGAAGTTAGCTTTAATTTTTTGTAAAACTTCGTCTAAATTTTTTGTATCAGTTGATTTATCAACGATTGAGAATTGAATAGTCATAGATTTTTTATTTGTGTGATTACACAAAGATAGTTTGTTTTATTGAGGCTAACAATAGTTAGTTGTTAAAGAAAAGTTAATGTTGTTTGAACTTGCTCAAAGTAGATAGCAAAAATGATCGGTCATATTACTCACAAAGTGACTCTATCACGGAGTGATAGTAAATTGTGCGCTATATGTTGTTTGAATATACATGTGTGAAACACTAAGTTAGTGAATATATTGTTAAAGAAAAGTTAATGTTTAGTTCAACGACATATATAAATTTTTGTAATATGTTTTTGAAACGCTGAGGCATGATAATCATATTAAATTGTGCGCTATTCGTTTTCAACGAATCTCACAAAGTGAGTATATGTTTTTAATTATATAGCGCACAATTTAATATGATCGATCGACGCAAGGATTCGTGCACTATATTAGAACGGCTAAAATATGTTTTTCTGTGGAAACTTTTGTATATTTGATTTTATAAAAAAGATAATTATAAAAGAATAAAAGTATATAATATTAATTTAATATTTGGTTAGAGGTTGAGAGGAGTGGAAGTGTAACAGAATTTTGTTACGGATATAAAAAAAGCGCCTTAGAAAAGGCGCTACATAATCACACTAAAAAACAAATAACAAATAACAAATTTTTATTGTACTCGTAAAGCGAGACTCACGGTAAGTATTTAATTATCAGTACGAACAATATTATAATACCTAATATAAATCCGACATTATATATAAGAGAAACTTCATTTATATTAAAATGTTTCCATTCGCCACATTCTTTTTTAATCTTATATGTGGAGAATAGTCCAAATAAGAAAAATAATATTGTTATGGTTTTCATTTTTTTTTGTTTTAACAAAGATAGGTAAGAAAAAGTTAAGAAAAAGTTAAATCAGTTTGTTAGTTGAGATATATTAATTTTTGTATTTATTTTTCGCAAATGAAAAAATTACAAACGAGTTTAATACAAATGAGGGCTAATGTTAGACCCTAGCTACGCGATCATATTAAATTGTGCACTATATAATTAAAAACATATAGTGCACAATTTAATATTAATTTTCGATGTCGATTCATGTCGATTCGATGCTTGAGTTGAATGCATAAAAAAAAGCACTGTGTTGAAACAGTGCTTTTTTTTAATATATTAATTTTTTATAAATTATTTTAAATCGTCAGGTAAACCGATCCCTTCAAAGTTATAGTTGCCCTTTTTAACTTCGTTGAGTTCAGTATCATACGCTTTTTGATAGTCTTTGTGTTGTTTTTCTTTTTGTTCGCAAGTGTTGCAAATCATTTGTGTATTGAAGCGTGAGCAAGTTAAGCTTTTGGCTTCTTGATTATCACATCTTTGACAATTCATAATATTTGTTTTTTGTGTTTAACAAAGATAAGAATATTTTTTTGAAACTAAAAAACAAAAACTCATAAAAAGAGGCTTAGAAATTATATTAAATTGTGCACTATATTATATAGTTATATAGTGCACAATTTAATATTACTTTTCGATGTCGATTCAGGTCGATTCGATGCTTGAGTGAATGCATAAAAAAAAGCACTGTATTGAAACAGTGCTTTAAAAATTTTTAAAAAACAAAAACTCATAAAAACAGGCTTCGAAATTATATTAAATTGTGCACTATTTGTTTCTGGTTAAACCAAGAGATTTCTGGTAAAAATTTATATTAAATTGTGCACTATATATACTATAAATATATACTCACGAAGTGAGATTCGTTGGAAACGAATAGTGCACAATTTAATATGATGCTACAGTTCGTGTGGATAAAATAAATTTTGTTTTTTAGAATTTTTTTATACATTGTGTAATGATTGAGCGAGTAGTTATTATAGCCTAATTATATTTAATATAAAGCATTAAATATAAGATAAAACCAAAATATAATAACGTATTAAGAAAAATTATAATATTAAAAATGTTACAAAAAAGTGTAACATAAAGAAAAACCCCTTAGAAAAGGGGTCTTTATTTATGGTCACAAAAAACAAATAACAGCGTTTAAGTTTTAAGATTATATTTTTCTTTAAACCAATTTATATATTTTTCTTTTCTATCATTGAGTATTTTGATTGCTTCTTCAAGTCTTTTTTTGCTTTGCCTCTCGGCTATCAATAAGGTATCTGCAAATCCACTGAAAGCTACGGATTCCTCGATTGTAATATTTTTATCTTGTGTTCGTTTGACTGGTGTTGCTGAAACACGGTAACCTATATCAATTTTTTCATATGTGAAATAATTGATTTTATTTCTATTGAAATGGATGGAGAATTTTACTTCTATATTTTCTATTTTGATATATTCTGTGTGGAGTGACATATTACAAAATGTTATTTATCAGAGGTGATTTTAATAACGAGTTTAGTTCCTAAATTGTAAGAGTCACCAAATAAAGTTTTGCCTATAAATTTGTCATATTTAATATTTTTTTCTGTGACGGTTGTTGGGACGTTATTGAATAGGATAGTGTCTCCTGGTTTAATGTTCTTTATGTGTGTTTCTATATTCATTATTTGTTTATTTGTGATGTAAAAGTAGTTTATTATAATGTGCTGGCAAAATTTATTTTGTTAAGGTTATGTTAAAGCGATTTTATCATCTCAGCTCCGGCGATCATATTAAATTGTGCACTATATTATATAACCATATACTCACTTTGTGAGATTCGTTGAAAACGAATAGTGCACAATTTAATATTTCCCATCGATGCCCTCATGAATCGTGTGCATGAAATGCACAAAAAAAAGTCGCTCAAATGAGCGACTTTTTTCACTATATGTGAGAATATATTAATTTACATATTCATATCTGTCGTGTAAAGGGATTGGATAACTAAAATGAATATCTAATCCTAAAATTGCTTTACATAATTCGCTAAACCTTGAATCTGATGTTACAACGTAATATCCGCCAAACATTTCTACGGCTTTATTTAAAACTAATTTTTGATTTGTAGTTGGGTCTATGATTACCGCTTTTAGCGTATTTGGCAAATTACCCTTTACAATTCTTATAATGGCGTAACCTTCAATATCTTCTTTTGATAAATTGCCTTTTTCACACTCAATAACAAATTTGGTAAATTTGTCTGAATAATTTAGAGGACAACTATTATATGTTGAAGTTTTGTAAATGTCTACACCTAAATATTTCATAAGTTTTTAATTTTGTGTAAAAATAGGTTATTATTATTGTTCGGCAAAATTTATTTTGTTAAGGTTATGTTAAAGCTATTTTATTGCTCGTAGAATCTCAGCTCCTGCGATCATATAAAATTGTGCACTATATATTATTTAGGCTCTCCTTAGAAAAGGAAAGCCTTCCGAAATCGAGGCATTAAACACAAAGTTTTTTATATTTGGGAAATTGTTTTCTATATTTAGCTATTGCTTCTTTTATACTATAAAAGATATATTTTTGTTTTTCTATTACAATAGTTCCATTTTTATACTGATACCAATTGATACCGTTTCTTACTTTTCCCGAACGAATTGGATTATTAAATATCATAGTGTAAAAGTAGTTAATTATTTTTTAGTGGCAAAATTTATTTTGTTAATGTTATGTTAAAGAAATTGTCTCAGCTCCGGCGATCATATAAAATTGTGCACTATTCACTAAATACTTCTTTGCTTGGTATGCCTTCTGAAAATGATTGGTTATATAGTGCACAATTTAATATGTTTCATGGATGTGTGCGGATGTAAAAAACCAAAAACATATATAAATAATTTATATAAAATAATTTTAAATACTTTCGTTTAAAACGAATCGTGCACAATTTAATATGAATTTTAACCAGAAATCTCTTGGTTTTAACCAGAAACATATATAAATAATTTATATAAAATAATTTTAAATACTTTCGTTTAAAACGAATCGTGCACAATTTAATATGTATGATAGCTCGATTTTCGAGTGTGGATAAATTGTTGGATTAAGTGGATAAGTTTTTTTTATTTTTTCATAAATTTTTTTGAAATTGTAAATCTATTTCAGATTAATGAAATTGATAGTTATCATAGCCTAATTATATTTAATACCAAATACTAAATATAAAATAAAAAAGAAATATGATGATATATAAGAAAAAAATATAATATGAGATGTGTTACATATTTTTGTTACACTTTTTGGTAACGGAGAATTGTATAAAAATAAAAAACTCTTAATGATTGCTCAATAAGAGTTTTTTTGTGTAACCAAAAACACATGAAAATCATTAAACAAATTTAATGTTTTAATATGAGTATCAAATTACTATTTTTGGAGTTGAACCAATGTATCCTGTTAAGAATTGCTGTATAGTAATTTTATGCAGGACAATTTTTAGTGTTTCGGTGGCGTGTGAAAAAGGTTTTATTAAATTAATTGTACCACCGGCGCTATCCCAAGACGCTAACTTTTAAATTTACGATTTTATTGTTTGAATATTTAATTTGCTGCTCTTGTCCTTGTTGCTTATTATACTGCAAAGATAAAAAAAAGTTTTGAAACTACAAAACAATTTTCAACAAAATGTTTTTTTACAAAATGTTATTATACAAGTTGTTTTCTTTTAATATGATTTAATGTTTCACGAATGTTTATATAACGAGGTGTTCTTATACCTGTTCTTATATCAGTTGAGGCACCTGCGAATATCTGTGTTTTACCGTGAGCGAGTAGGTGGCTCAAATAGCAATTTCTGGCTGTTGGGTTTCTATCAATCACATTTTGTTTAATGTATCTATTGCAGCCACAAATGCATTTAACGTCAGATAAAATTCTGAAATCAAGTTTTAATTTCTTTTGTTTGGCCATTTTGAAATGTTTTATCAAATGTATTGATTGTAAATGAAATAGCCAAATAAAAAATGTTAAAATTTTAAAATAAATTTTAACATTTAAATTTCAAAATTAATTAATTTATTTAGGTAAGTTGTTATTTCAGTATCACCTATGATTGTAATTGTTTCTACATCAGTTTTTATTAATGTTAGGTGTGGAATATCATTAATATAATTTAATTGCATATTTAATGCAATTTTAAGTTCTGGTAATATATCAATTAAATAATCTTTCATTGATTATATATTAATTCTTTTTGAAAGATTTAGTTAATATTTTATTTTTGCATATATTATTTATCACTGCATCTTGCTCTACATTATATAAAAAAAAAATAAATATTTCATAAAAGTTATATTTAAAAAAATTAATTTGTTTGTGAATCGAATCGGGTAGATAGACATATAAAATTGTGCACTATTCGTTTTCAACGAATCTCGCTTTGCGAGCTTTCACTCCGTGAATCTCACGAAGTGAGTATTTAACCAAACAATATATCGTGCACAATTTTATATGTTCCGAAGCGTCTGAGTGCAAATCATTAACTTAACTTTAACATTTGTAATTTGGTTAGTCTAAAAAGAAAGGCTATTTTTGTTGTAATATTATGGGAAAAGTATTCACAAAAGAAACAGAAGATTTATTTTTAGAATATCGTAAAAATAATATGTCTTATAAAGATATTTCGGATATTTTATCAATACCAGAAAAGACTTTAATTTTAAAGCAATATCATATCAATCAAGGGAACATTAGAGTTGAAAAATTTGGCAATATTACGGTTGAATGGACAGAAGAATTGGTTAACACATTTATTGGACATCTTAAAGAAGGTTTATCAATTAGTTCTATTTCTAATTTAATGAGTTTACCGAAAACTGCTTTGACTAAAAAACGTATTTATTTGGTTAGATATAAAGGGTTGGACATACCTAGTAAAGCACGTTTTGAATGGACTAATGAACTTGAAGCCAAATTGAAAGGGTTATTAGAAATTAACGCTTCGATACCAGCTATAACAAGGGAGCTTAATATAAATGGTAATATTGTTAGGAATAAAATTAACACTATAAAGCGTTTGGAACGTAATGAAAATATTTCTTTAAAATCCAAGCGTAATTCAAAAAAAGCTAAGGAATTATTTTCGTCTTGTCATTGGACATTAAATGAAATAAAACATGCTATAAAATTGTTTGATGAGGGGATGACATATAAAGAAATATCTAATATACTAAATAAGACTGGGCATGGTGTACATCATAAAATATTATATTATCAGTCGTCATTAACTGCTAGTAGGTTTGGTGAAAAATGGTCAAAAGAGGAATATTTAGATATACTTGTTAAGGATTTTAATAATAATGAATTTTGTAAAAAATGGCATCGTTCGATTCAACAAGTAACGGAAAAAAGAAAGCGTTTATTGCTAAATTATGATGCAAACATAAGAAAATTTGATATATCTAAATTAGATAAACAAATTTTATCTATTAAGAATGATGTTAAATTAAAAAAAGAATATTCTAATACGCCAAGAAAACATTATGTGCAAACAGATTTATATACAAAACTTGCTAATGTTAATAAACCTATATTAACTTTATTAGGCCCCACACCAGAAAGGTATATCGAAATGTTACATAAATTAAATATCATAGGTGATAATTTTATATATTCTCATGAAATTGATATTGATGTATTATGTAATACGGCAAAAAAATTAATAGATGAAAAGATTAATATTACATTTGGAGATATTATTGCGGCACAGCCAAAACCTATTATGGATATTGATTTAATGTGTCGGTGGAATTCAGAGAAAGAGCGTATTACAACTTTATTTAATAAGCAAAAAACTTTATTGTCCGATAAATATTTTTTATTTACAATATCTGTAATGGGTGTTGAAAACTTAAGTATTTGTAGTCATGTGAAAAATATTTTATATGAATTATTAAATATAGATTATTCAGTTGATATGGAACGAATAACTTTTGAAAACGAATTTGTTGATAAATTTATTATTAATTCGAGTAATATATTTGCTTATCGTTATACAGATAGTTCACCTATGTTAAACATTCTAATAAAACATTAAATTTTTAATATTTGAAAAAAAGCACCCATTGGGTGCTTTTTTTTTATTCAAACTCTAACGGTCCGAAATGGTATTAAATTGTGCACTATTTATTTTTTACATATAGTGCACAATTTACTATCTCCGATAGACTCACAGAGTGAGTAATACCATCTGCGGAGCTGAGCCAATCAGTTTCACAAAACTTTAACATCTAAAATTTGCTCAATTCCAAAAATTAAACTACTTTTATAAAAATTAAAATTATGATAAACATTTCTAAATTAATGAT
>Ga0214921_10000185_pt1 | contig 122278 bp, 130 predicted proteins | sample LL1505_MetaG_FD_177992 | JGI IMG/M metagenome (GOLD analysis project Ga0214921, IMG submission 177992) | Freshwater microbial communities from Lake Lanier, Atlanta, Georgia, United States - LL-1505 | ecosystem: Environmental > Aquatic > Freshwater > Lake | place: USA: Georgia | collected... | reverse complement strand
GTTGCTAAATAATAATAAGATACAACGAGAATTCATGCCTTACGATGACGTCGTTAAATCTATTAACTTTTATTTAAATAAAAATAATGTTAAGGATGATGTTCATGATGATGTTCAGGATGATGTTCATGATGATGTTCGGGAAGACGTTCATGATGATGTTCGTGATGATGTTAAGGATGATGTTCGGGATGATATTCACGAAGATACTGTTTAAAAAAAATGAATTTATTTTTAACACAAAATACGACTATAAATATATTAATTAGAAAAAAAATTAAATATTCTTTCACAAAACGATTTTTTATTGTATTTATACATATCATTCCATTGATCTATCGTTTTTGTAGACATTGACAAATTACAATTTGCACATATGGGTTGTAAATTATCTATGTTAATACAACCACCTTTAGATTCTGGTATATTATGACCAACATGGTAATCAAATACAGAAATAATATTCACACACCATTTTATATTACATTTACTCTCAAACTTACGACCATTGTAATTTAACCATACTTGTTGTCGTAATGCTTTTGGTATATTTTTTTTATATTTCATATCTTAATATTATAACATCAATTGATTTAAATATAAAAATGAATTTGATTTTAATATGAACTTTAAATTTCAAAAATGACAAGTATATATAATTTTTATCTTTTTGTTTTATTATCATTTTCATGTATATTAATAATAACTATTATCCCGATATATGAGATGTATGTCGGGATTTATTACATGAATGATATTATATGTGAGACATCGATTCTAAATATTAGTATACCTATTTGGTTAATTGTAAAGTCTTCATTATCTTTTTTTATTATTTTATTGGTGTATATAAATATAGTTCTAAGTTCTGATAATTTATACCCTTATTATATTTTATACATAACTTATATATTTAATATATTTTGGGTGATTATAGGTTCTATTATTTTTTGGAAAGACTGTAGTAATATAACTCCATATTATGTCAATACATTCATATGGTTTGATTTGATTTTTTCATATGCTACTATTTTTAATAATTTTGTTTTATGTAGACAAGAATAAATTATAAAAATGTGATGTCCATTTTATGGACTCCATCGGTTGACAGCAAGAAATGCAGGTTGTTAACGAATTTGGTTTAATATAAACAATTTAGAATTTTATTATTTTTTAATAATAAAATTACTTTTTCTTCAATCATATCTACACTTATATTTTGCTTTTGAATGCGTCAGAATGTCCAAGTTATTCTACTTGTCGGCTTGCTTTTGAAGTATTTTTTCAAATTGATAGTAAAATCCAAATTTTATAGTCTTATTTTTTATCAATGAACTTAAGGTTTTTGGATTAATATTATTTTTCTCAGATGCATTAGTCATACTTTCATATACTTCAATAATTTTATTATCCTTACACTTTAAAACTTTTTTATTATGAGCATGTTGCAAGTTTTCTTTTCTTGAAACCCATTCAAGATTTGATACATTATTATTAATTCTATTTTTATCTTTATGGTTAACTTCAGTTTTTGTTTCAGGATTTGTGTTTTCAATAAAATGTGTTGCTACTAAATCATGAACTCGAAATTTTTTTCTCCGTTCTTGTCTTTTTCGAGTATACTCTTTTTTTTCTTTTGTTTCATCACATTCTGTTGCATATAAATCAATCACATGATATTTCGAACCATTTAATGATGGATTTAAAAATCTTTTTAATTTTTTGGAGTAAATTTGACCTGTATTTGTAACGATGTAATTTTCAAAACCTATGATTTCTTTTCCTTCTGGTATTTGATGAACAATTGTTTCCTCCGCATATTTCCAAATATATCCACCAGCTGATTTTTGAGTTCCATTACAAACACTGATTATATAATTATAGTATTTTAAAACATCTCTGTTATCATTAAATGCTTTTGTAATTGAATCATAAACCTTGATTTCATTTGTTTTTGGACAAATTCTATGAACAGTTCGATGATTAGTTGCTATTAATAAACCATTATCAGATGCGTGTCGAGTATTTTCCAAATTTGTTGTCCATTCAAGATTTACTGAACGATTATCAAGTTTATTACAATTCAAATGATTCACAATATTTTTCTTTTCAGGATCATCATTGTCACAAAATAATTTTGCAACTAATCTATGTAGTCTTAATGGTTTTTTCTTCAAATCTTTATCATTTTCATCGGGATATAGAGAAACCTGAATATATCCGTCGTTATTAATTGTTCCTTTAATTATTTCATTTCTTTTATTATGTTTTACATTCCCAAAATTAGATATTTTATATTTTGAATAGTAGGGATATTCTTTCCATTCCTCTTCATATTTTTCCATTGTATTGATTTTTTATAAAACATTTATAAAAATCATTTTTATTTTGTTTACCTTTTTTATAGATTTTCTCACTGGTCTTTTATTTTTTTTTAAATTTAATATTGGTTTGTATGATTTATGAAAATCCATAGTTTATAGTACAATAAAAGATATATCTGATACTAAATATTCCTGATAAATGGGGAAGGGGGAGAAAGTTATTCCGGTCCTCAAAATATGAGATTAATTAATGAAACAGTGTGTATAAACTTATAACGTTGAAAAATTTCAGGAATATGTTTGTGAAGAAGTTTTACCATTCTATTCGTAAAACTGGTGATTTTACTCTTGAAAAGGAATTAAATATATTTTTATACAATTGTTTGTATAAAAATGTTTGAAATTGTAAAATATTTTTTGAACCACAAAACAGGGTCTTCAAAGTACAGGGAAACCAAGGGCCGATTATTCCTGTTGTTTTCAGTCATTCTGAAAAATGAATACCTTTACTTTCGCAAAGGAGTAGACTATATCTTAAGAAAATTTATAAAAATTTCCCAACTACCATTTAGTCGTTGAACTGCATTCTACCATTACTGGTTTAGAACTTGGCTGCAGATTGCCCAATCTTTTGAAATTTTTACTATGCCCACGCCATTACGCTTGGTTCCAATAGGTATATTTCTATCCTATGGTAGTATTCAAAAGCTCTAAGGGGTTTCCCGCAATTTGATAGTTTTGCCCACGATGTTAGTGTGGACTAGCCAGTTATATACACATAAGTGGTGATAATTTACACTGTTTTTCCATAAAAGAATTATCACATCTTTTATAGCAGCTGACTGTTGGAGGCACGCCTTGGTGTTTACCTCCTGAAACGCGGATGATATTGTTGTTTACACAAGTGATTACGAATTCGTAGGTTTGAGCTTGGTAATATCCAGAATCTACAGCTCCACCTCCAACAGCAGCAGCGATGGCAGTAGCAGATGCTTCTGGTACGATGCTGACATTGGTTAACTTTCCGTAGTTTGTTGAACCCATCGGATCCAAAGACATGAAGTCAAGGGAATATGAGTAGCTGTGGTACCCGATAAAATCAGGAACGGTAGGAGCGTGGAAGTAAGGGTTGACTAGAGAAAAGTAGTCAGAACCCATTTGAGATAATCTGTTAGTGTTTTCGTAGATGATAGAAGTTTGAAGAACGGGATCAGCGGCTCCAGCATCAGGGTAGAAAGAAATAACAGGGGTTGATCCAGAAAGAACAACGGTAGGAGATGCAGTAGAATAGTTAGACCATTCAGACTTGCAGGTGGTATTACGAACAGCGAAGAACAAAGCTTTGATGGCGTGTGAGAAACGAATATCAAAGGATTGCGCCGCGTTGGTAGCAGGGGTAAAAGTCGATCTTGGAGCTGTTTGAACCTGTTCGACTAAAATATCGCGGGGAGCACAAGCCATACGTTTACGTTCATCGTTAGAAACGATGGCGTAGTTCGCCCAGACTTGACAAGATCCAAGAACTGGAACACCTCCGGCAAGTTGAGCACCATCAGAAGTTAGTTGAACGCTGTTGATTCCAGAATCAGCAGTGCTCAAAACCAACAATTCAGTCCAATCACGGAAACTGAAGTTGATTCTCATTTCATTGTAAGGAAGAGCGGCAGTTGGTAGAGCAACTCCGGAATCACGTCCATAGAAGAAAGGAAGAGGCAAGTTCAAAGTGTAAGAAGGAATTGCAACTCCAGCAGAATGAGGTTCGATCAAGTCAGCAACGTTTCCAACCATATTGTCATATCCGTTTCTCTTGCTTGCTGGGACAGTAAAGGCAGCCCAGAAATCAAGATGGTAGTTATCAAATCTAGCAGCTACCAAATCGTTGAAGGTAATATTGCATTCTTTGATAATACTGTGCATAAAGTTTCTTGTCCATCTAATAGACTTGTTTCCAACTCCTGCAACTGAAGTCAAAGTAACTGAAGGAGTAGTCAATCTCAACCATGATTGAAGAAGATAATCTCCTGCACGGGAAATAGACACTGCCCAGTCTTGGTTAAAGGCTGGTGTACCACTTGCTTTTGTAAGGACCACGGGAACTTGGGTAAACCAAGTTGATTTACGTGTCTCCCTGACAAAATAGGCAGTGGCGTCGGGACCACCATACATATATTTTTCGATTTCGTCGAAAGTGGCTAAATCAATAAAACCAGAAGTAACATTTGAAGAAGTTAATGCAGACATTTTTTTTATAATAAACAAGAAAAAAAAAATTTATCAAAAAAAATATATATTTTGTTTTAAAGAAAATTGATTATATATTTTATATATATTTTTATATAAATCTTAAAAAATAAAAATGAATTTTTTTAATTATATTTTTTAAAAAATTCAAATATGACAACAAGAACTTTTGAAAAGATTGAAGATATATTCCAATGTAAATTGGTTTTAGAAAATGGTACTGAATTTATTATTCCTTTAAGGGAAGATGGATATATTTATGCTACTGGATTATGTAAGGCAGTGGGAAAAAGAGTTAATAATTGGTTGAGAACAAAAGAAACTAAAGATTTTCATAAAGTTCTTGAAAATAAATTAAATAAAAGTGATGCTCATAATCGCGCAACTAAACTTATAGAAATATATAAAGGAAATAATTCAAAATATGATCAAGGCACATGGGTTCATCCTGATTTAGGATTAAATTTAGCACAATGGTGTTGCCCCGATTTTTCATTACAAGTTTCTAAATGGTTAAGAGAACTTATTTTTACTGGTAATGTTGAAATAGAAAAAGAAAAAACTGATGATGAAATTGATGAAAAATACAAAGAGATTATCAAAGAACTTGAAGATAAACTTGAAAATGCTGAAAATTTAATTCAAAAATATGATAATAGTAATAAAGAATTATCGAAAAAATATAATAAAATTCATTTAAATCATCAGTATTACTTACGAAGGAAAGAATTATATAAATTAAAGAAAGGAAATTGTGTTTATTTAATTGATATGAAAATTGTTTATGGAGATGAAGAAATAAATAGAATAAAAGTAGGTATATCGTCTGATATAACAAACAGAGTTTCAGGTTTTAGAACTTCAAATCCATTTTGTAAGGTGTTAATGGTATTATATACATATAATTGTGAAGTAATTGAGAAATGTATGAAAAATTATTACCAAACTTTTTTAGAACCTAATAATAGTGAATTTATTACAGGTGTTGATATTGAAGAATTGAAAAAAAAACTATTAGATATAGCAAATGTTGTAGAACGTGAGTGTAAATATACTATCGAAAGCGAGGAAGAAATTGAGAAATTTAATAAACATATAATTAAAGAAGATGAAGTTGATGAAACAAATGAAGATGAGATAATTGATGGTAATAAAAGATGCGGTGGAATGTGTCATGATACTGATGAAAGTAGAATATTACCATTATCTGAATACTTTAAAAATAAAAGTAATGTAAACGGATATGCAAGACTTTGTAAAAATTGTTTCTTGACAGGAGTTTATGGTGATAAACGAAAAAGAAGAAAAGTTGTGGTGATTCCTACATTTGATACAACTACACATAAATGGTGTAATCTTTGTGAAAATGTAAAGGAACATAAAGATTTTTACGCTGATAAAATGAAAAAAGATGGTTTAAATGCAAATTGTAAAACATGTAAAAACAATCAGAAAAAAAATCTAAAAGAAAAAAAGAAAGAACTTGAGAAAGAAAAAATGAAAGAAGAAGAAGTTTAATTTTTATACATTTTATATGTTATAAAAATAATTTACATACCATTTTACATACCATTATTTACGTGATTATAATCTAAAGAAATGGTTTTTATATATAAATGAATACTATAAACTTGATTGAATTAATAGAAAGAAATCCTATAACAAGATTAAATAAAGATTATCAAAATAATTTGTTAAGTAAAATTGAAACAAATTTTAGTGAAACACAACAACAATTATTTTTAGCAAGTTTCTTTTGCTACTTAAATCATGATAATAAGAAAGATTTTATTATTGACTTTGATGATGTTTGGAAATGGACAGGGTTTTCTACTAAAGGTAATGCTAAAAAAATATTAACTAAAAATTTTGTTATCGATATTGATTACGAGATTAAAACAGATAATGATATAAAAAAAACCGCTTATCAAGTTGGAGAAGCGGTTTTTGATAGTTTAAATGGTGGTCAAAATAAAGAAATAATATTATTAACTGTAAACACGTTTAAAAAATTTTGTTTAAAATCATGTACAAAGAAAGCAGATGAAATACATGATTATTATATTAAATTAGAAGAATTAATTCAAGAAACTATCGCAGAAGAAAATACAATTATTAAAAATCAACTTACCAAAATTGAAGAACAGTTTATAAATACTAAAGAAGAATACAACAAACTTCAAGAAAATCATAAACGAATTTTATATAAAAGAAGTGTTCATAAACTTCGAAAAGGAAAATGTTTTTATATTCTTGAAAATACAAGTATAAAGAATGAAAAGAAAATTGGAACATCGATTAATTTAAATAGTAGAAGAAGTAGTTATAATACATATTTTGATCCTAACTTTTTATATATTTTATTTACACCACATTTCAAGTTAATAGAAACTTTAGTTAAAATAAAATTTAAGAATAGTATTAAAGAAAATAGTGATGAATGGATTGTAGATATTCCAGAAAATATTATAATAAGTTTTGTAGAAAATATGTGTAAAGAACTGGAAATTGAATATGAAACTTTTACAAAATTAGAAGATATAATTGTAGATTCTAAAAAAGATTTTTCAAGCGAAGATGAAGAAGTCGGCGATGTTGTTGACGACGTTGATGAAGAAGAAATTCACGTAGAAGAAGAAGTCAAGGAAAACGAAGAAGACGAAGAAGTTGATTCAGTCGAAATAATTTATACTGAAGAAATAACTAAAAAGTGTACTAAATGTTTAAATTCAAAAATATATAGTGATTTTAGTAAAGACAAGACGAAAAAAGATGGTTTACATACAACATGTAAGAAATGTGAGAAAGAATCAAAAAAACTTTATAAAGAAAGTAAGATGAAGAAAATTAAAGATGATAAAATACAAGAAAAAGAATGTGTGAAATGCAAAACTATACAATCTATTTCAGAATTTACATTACATCTATACACAAAAGATGGTTATTGTGGTAATTGTAAATCTTGTTCTAGATTAGAAACTAATTCAAAAAGAAAAGTTAATAAAGAAAATAATATAAGTTATTCATGTGAACTTTGTAATAAAAGTTATTCAAGAATAGATACGTTTAATAGACATAAAAAGTCATGTTCTAATTAATTTTTATACATTCGATGTATAAAAATCTATAAAGAAATCTTGTCATCATTTCTATCAATTTCTATTTCATAAAAATTAATATCTTTATCATTATCATTATTTTTTAATATATTCTTATATTTTTCATAATTTAGTCCAGTAATTTTATTAACACATGAATTTGACCATGATCCAATCCCTGTATTACAAGAAGTACACCATACTGAGTTCTTTATATTAAGACTACACTTATCTGCAAAACTTTTATCACACAATCTATTTTTAGAAACAATATTCAAATAATTATTCCAATTTGTTTTAGAAAATTTTATAAATTCTTTTCCTGCTTTCATTTTAATTATATAAAATATATATTTATATACATTAAAAATATCATGTGTCCATTAAGATATGTATTAGTAGTAATTACAATTATAAGTTTATATGTATCGTGTTGTAAATGTAAAAAAAAAAGAAACTAATTTTTATAATATTGTATAATAAAAATGTCTTTTATATATGAATATGTAACATCTTATTGGAATACATCACCTCCTCTACCTCCTTCTGATAAAAAATATCTTATAACGATTGATGATTTAAAATCTGTAAACTTACAACCTGTTAGTAATATTGTCCCTGCGCCATCAAGAAACATGCCTCCAATGTATGATAAAGTAGATTTAAGTAATCTTAATAAAGCACAATTATACGAAATATTAAATGTTAAATTGAAACCTGTCGATATTATACATGAAACAAAAACTTATGAACCTAGACATCCTGTTTTAAAAGAATTAATAAATAAAATAAATAAATTGACTTAAAGACAAGTTTATTTATATAAAATAAAAACAATGTCAACTAGAATGAAGAAGAATGTTAAATCTGTAAGCGCACCTGTAGAACAACCCGAACCTGTTTCGGAACCAGTAACTGAAACAGTAGTAGAAGATACTGAAGAAATTGTTGTTGATGAAGAGACGAAAGAGAAGAAAGTAATTAATAAGGAAAGTGTCCTTAAGTCTTTTGATGATATTATTAGTAGTATTGATGCAGAAATTGAGAGTCTTAGAGAAGGTGATAATAAAACTAAGGGTGTTAAATTTTTGAGAACTATTACAAAGAGACTAAAGATTTTGAAGAATCACTCATCAAAGATTATTAAGCAAAAGAAGACCAATGCTAAGAAGAATACAAATAATAATTCAGGTTTCCTAAAACCAGTAAAAATTTCCAAGGAAATGGCTAAGTTTACTGGATGGAATATCGATGAACCAAAGTCAAGAGTAGATGTTACAAAGTTCTTATGTCAATACATTCGTGAAAATGAACTTCAAAATCCAAAAGATAGAAGACAAATTATTGCAGATACAAAGTTATCTAAACTTCTTAAGTATGATACTAAGAAGGAAACTGAACCGTTGACATATTACAAAGTTCAAACTTGTTTAAAGCCACATTTTTTGAAAACTGAAGTAGTTGCATAAATTTTTTTATAATATAATTTAATATATTATAAAATAGGAATTTTAGTACCATCTTTTAGATATGTGTATACAAAATTTAGTGCAATTAAATCACACAGATCATTAAAATTTGATTCATCGACTTTTGTTTTATCTGAAATAATTTTTTCAATATCTTCATTAATATTATTTAATGTGATTCTTATATCAAACATATTTAGTTTATTCTCTTTAATTATATTTTCTATTTGAGATTTATTAGTTTCTACTGTAAATCCATGACCTGTGTCAATAATAACCGTTTCACGGTCATCATCAATTTTTTTTGTAAAAATACCAGTATCATCATCAGGAACCACATCTTGAACATCATCAGGAATATCATTATCAGGAACCAAATCAGGAATATCATCATCTGAAACATCTTGAACAACATCTTGAACAACGTCTTGAATATCATCATCAGGAACCACATCTTGAACAACGGGAATCACATCTTGAACAACGTCTTGAACTAAATCATTGACCACATCTTGAACAACTGAAATATCTTCATTATTATTTGACATTTTTTTTATATAAAATATCTTTATAAATAAGTTTTAGGTATTTAAAATAAGATTTCTATAGATAAAATGGATGATATATTTGATTTAAGTATTGAAGATAATATTAGAATTAAACTATTAGAAGAATATTACTTAGAAAACAAAGACAATACTATTAAAATAATAAGTCAATTGGGTGGAATGTATCAATTTAGTGGTACAAAATTATTAGAAAAATATTTATATAGCATTGCATGTAATTCATCTATCTCAAATTTTTTAAAAGTAGAATCAGTAAAAAGTTTATTATCGTTTATTGAATTTGAAGAAGATATTCATGATGATGACGAAGAAACTTTTAAACAAATTAAAATAGAAAGTAATAATGAAATTAAAAATAGAAATAACTTAAGACAAAATAAAGCATATGAAGCACTTGATATAGTTTGTAATAACTTAAGTAATGATGCAGAATTATCAACACCATATAAAATAAATGTTATATGCATGTTAATGAATAACGATGTTTATAATGAAAAATCGTTAATTTATATTTCTAAAATAATAGAAGACCAAAATATAAATTGTGATTATCGTTACAAGGTTATATTATCATTAGAGAAATATAAACATCACGTCGAGAAACTATTAATTTTATTTAGTGAGAACGATGATAATGATATACTATATAGAATCTTATCTTGTCAATACTTATTACAACATTTTAAATACTACAATATAGAAAATATACTTCTTACATTTGCAGAGAATGAAAATACTGAATATAATTTACGTGCTGATTCTGCAGATATTTTATTAAACTTAGGTTCTGAAAAAGCAAAAATAAAAGGTCGAGAAATTATTACAAAATTGGGTAATATATCAGGTAAGTCAAAAACTATTTTTGACAATGCTCAAAATGTTCATGTTAAAGAAATTGAGAAATCAGTCATGACCATTTTAGAGTATTTATCGAATATACCAATATTAAAAATTGATGATGAGTTTATTGATTATGAATATGTGAAAAACAAAATCATAGATATAAATAATTCTGAAAATATTATTATATCTCTGAATCGAATATATATGGACAGAATTTTATATTTTAATAATAATCTTTCGAATATACTAGTAAAATTATGGAGTTATATAAGCAAGAATGAGAATGCTGAAGAAATGACTAAAAGGTTGATAGAAGAATTAGAAGATATGTCTGGTACATGTTCGAGTGGTTTTTTATCAAGATTAATAAACACGCTTTCAGGTTTTGGAGAAATAAATATCACTATATCATATGAGGATCAAATCATATCTAATTTTTGCGGAAGATTAAATGCATATGCTCAAAAAATTACAAAAGCAGATTCTTGCTTTTATAATGAAAAATACAATGATATATTAACTTTGTATAAAATTAAAAAAGATGATAATAAAGATAAAGAAACTGTAATTGATGAGTTTTCAGAGAATGTAATTAACGAAATGACAATTCCATCTTCAAATTACACAAAAAGACAAAGCTTCTTATTATTTTTTAGGACTCATTTGTCGCAATTAAGAGAAGAGTTGTATAATGAGTTTGTTCCAGAGTTTATTAATAATTCCGATTTTGATTTATATTTTAGAAAAGCATTAAGTGTGTACGATGGAGTCTTATGAGATTGATTGTGTATTAGAAGTATTCATAAATGTTTTATTTATTTCTATAACTTTAGGATTAACTATATAAGATTTAAAAACCTTTGGTAAAGCAACATCCAATGGATACAAAATCGGAAATAATCTATCAATTTTTTCTTTTGTGATATTTTGATTGTTTATAATATACCCATGAGCACCGTAAACATTAGAAACAGATTCATAATTGTGATTTTCGTGATAATTATAACCTAGAAACAAAATTTCAAAGTCTTTAGGCGCATTTTTAATAACTTTTTGTATTTTTAATAAAGTATCATCACCAATTTCAACATCATCTTCTAATACTAAAATTTTGTTTTTATTACTACCTATTGCTTTGTTTAATAAATGAACATGACTTAAGTAACAACCTATCTCACCTTTTTTAAGATTTTTATTTTCAATTTCTAAATTATCTAGATTCAGTGTATTACCATCTACTGCATATATATAATCAACATTAATTTTTGATAAAACATTATTACGTCTTTCTACATCTTTGTCTAATGATACTAAATATACATCGATATTCTTCTTATCATGATTAAAGAAGTATAAAACTATTGCTAAAATTATTATAAAATAAAATAATATCATATTTTATTTTAAGAAAATTTAAAATATTTTTTACTTTCTTTTATTTCTCATTGACTTTCTTTTCATTGACTTTCTTCTCATTGACTTTCTTTTCATTGACTTTCTTCTCATTGACTTTCTTTTCATTGACTTTCTTCTCATTGACTTTCTTTTCATTGACTTTCTTCTACCATCCAACATTTTTAATCTTTCACTCATTTTTGCAATTTCAACTTCATCATCAAAATTATCAATTATATTATCTATTTCTTTATTATATGAACTATAATCAGGTTTTTTATCTAAACCTTCAAAATCAAAAACTATTTCATCTTTCTTAGATTCTTTTTTATCTCGTTCGTTGACATCGTCGTCGTCATCGTCGTCATTAAATGGAAAAAAACCATTACCTATATATCGTTTCATACTCTTTTATTATAAATAATAAAAAAAATTAAATATTATTTAATTTATAATAACCATATGAATGTCCTACATATGGAGATTCTAAATAACAATTAACATAAGGTTTACAATGTAAAATAATATCACTTCGTACACGAATACCATCCACATGATAAATAGCACATCTTTGGTCAATATCCAAAGGTAATAAATCTGTGTTTAGTTTAGGTCTTTTTTCAAAACAATCTTTCCTAACATAAGTTAGTTCATAAACATTTGGAATAGGTGTACCTTCAACAATTGGAACACCTCCATAATTATTTCCATGAATATGAATAAGATAATGAGTATTAGATAAAATAGATGGAATTTTTGATTTACAATCATGAATTTCGATAACTAATTGTTTTATTTTAAGTAATTCACTCTCAGTTAGAACTTTAAATAAATTTTCTTCACCACCTTCTATATCCATTTTCATAAAAATATCATTATATCTAGAAAAATAGTCTTTCAAATTAGTTGTCGTATCTGTATTTGTATCGGATATATTTTTCTGAACATGACATAACAACAACGATGATTCTTCTTCTATTTTATTGATTGTATTATCAAACATCATACAAGAAGTATTATATTTTCTTACAAAATCTTTTTCGAATGAATAATCATTTCCAATACCTGCAGATAAAAATATATCATAATTTGCTCTAGGAATATCTGCAATAATATATCCACCATCATTATTTCTACCTAACCTTATTTTTGTAAACGGACTTTTATAAACAGTAAGAGGATGAATAGAATAAAAATCTTTCATATTTGAAAATACTTGTAAAAGACGATTTATATCTTTACAACCATGATAAATAAATGTTGAATATCTTGTTTCAGGTGAACTGTTAAATAATTCAAAATAACAATCATGTGTCTCTAAATAATGCTTATCATTCACGTTATATTTCCATAATACAACATTATATACATATTCATCCCAAATAGTAATTGTATTGCTTTCAATACACATTAAAGACCATTCATACATAAATTTTAAGTTGTTTTTGCTAAATAAAATTAAATCATTATGAACAAAAGGACAACATTTATTCACGTTGTATAACTTTAAAAGATTATTCATATTAATATCGTTTTCTCCAATATTATCAGGATGTATTGATGAAATCGGAACATCGTTAGATACTAAATGAATTTTATTAAATATATCATCACAGTGAGGTGTTATAATACAATCAATATCTAAGTAACAAGCATAATCTGAATATCCTTTTATAATAAAATCAGTTAATATGTGTGCTTTATAATTATACATACTCGTACAATTTTTATTTTCATTAAAATTAATTACTTTAAATCTTACATTATCTATATGTTTTATCTTTGACAGATTTTCTTTTTTAAAATCGATAGCATAGACATATAAATTATGTTCAGAGTACAATTTAATAGATTCTATTAACACATTTAATAATTCTACATAATAGTCATCTTTTGTGAAACACACATAAGCAAATTTGGTCATTTTTTTATTATTCTATTATTTCTATATATTAATTTTAAACTATTAAAATAGTTTAAAATTATAATACATTTGTCAATTAAAGAAGTTAGTTAGTAGTAGTCGTCTAACCATTCTTCGTAATCACCGCGTAATATATGATATGCAACTTCTTTCTTCCATTTTAAATCATTATATGGATAATATCCTTTATCTATCTTATAATCTAGATCATTAATAGTATGTTCTATATCTCTAATTTCCCGATTATGATTACATATAGATTCAATGTTATAACTTATAATATTTGTTATTATTTCAATAGGTAAATCAAATCGACAGACTAAATTAAGTTTCGCGTTTGTAGTACAATTATTATCGTGAATATTTTTTATATTTTCAATCGAATCAAGATATTGTGATCTTTTTTTCCATTGCTTTTCCATCCATACATCTTCATCTTTTGAAAGTTTTTCTAATTCATTACACATACAATTATATTCTTTTTCTAAATATTTTTGAATATTTTCTTTTTTTATTTGTTTATATTTACCATAAATTACATCTTCATTAGTAAATTTAATTGTTTTATAGTTATAATCACATGTCATTACTTTATCTAGAGTAATATAACCACTTCCGATAGAAACAGTATGAATCTTAAGCAACTCATCATTATTAAGTAAATACATATCTTTTTCAGGTTTTATTAACCATTCCTGACCACTTAAATATGGTTTAATGTAAACTGTATTATTTTCAGATGCTTCTAACTCTGTACCATTACATAGTTTTGCATAAAAAGTTCTTATGTCAAAATTTTTGTTTTCTATCAGATCGGATAATTCTTTGCCTGCTTTATGTACATCACCATTATTTCTCCTTAAAGAAGCATATATGTGCTCTTTATTTATTCTCCAGTTTCTAGGTAAACATCTTATTTGTTTTTCTCGACTTAAACCTTCGTCGACGAAATATTTATACAACATATCAACTTCCTTTTCTGTAAATTTCTCTTTATTGTTGTTACTGAAATTATTGAAGAATTTGTAGACGTCGTCGTTGTTGTCATCTTTGTCATCGTTGTCGTCCTTGTCTCTTAGAACTCTAAACATGTTTATATAAGCTGATTTTATTTAGAAAGTCTAAATAAAAAGTCAATTTTTCATAATTAAAACTTGTTTATTATCTTTTTCAAAACAATAATATGTGATCTTAAATATACCCCTATATAACTGACTAATTTCATACATAAATTTTGGAACTTGTCTTATATGGTTCAATACTTCTGTATATTTTATTTTATGTTGTTCTTGAAAGAAATTGGAATAATCCAATATAATTAAGTTTAATTCTAACGGTAGATTTGTAAAGACGAACATATATCTAAATTTTTATTTTAAATTGATTTAAAAATTCAATTTCAAAGATTTTCTTGTAAGAGATTTTCTTCTTGAAGGTGTCTTTGTAAGAGATTTTCTTCTTGAAGGTGTCTTTGTAAGAGATTTTCTTCTTGAAGGTGTCTTTCCTCTTGTCAAAGTTTTACCTCTTGAAGGAGTCTTTCTTGTCAAAGTTTTACCTCTTGAAGGAGTCTTTCTTGTCAAAGTTTTAGTTTTAAAAGGTGTCTTTCTTAATTTCAAAGATTTTCTTACCAAAGTCTTCAAAGATTTTCTTGCAGACACAGGTACTACACGAATTTTATTATATTTTATTCGTATCTTTGAAATAAAATGATAAGCACCATAATTTAAATAATCAGACATTTCAGAAAGTGTATCAAACATAGAAATAAAGTTTTCTAACATTGTTGAAGGTTTAAAACATATTGGTTTACGCATATCAATATTTGGTCTAAAATATGCTTGAAACTTTGTTTCTTCTATAATTGGAGTAAATAAAAATTCACAATCACTATTTAAAAACTCTTTATAATAATATTTATTTTTTATATTATCATCATCTTTAAAATTAGAATCATAAACAACAATTTTACCTTCTGCTAACAATTCAAGTATAGTTAGAACATCAAATTCACGTATTATTGCTAATCTTGAATTTGATATAGTTTCTACTCTGTTAAATTTTCCTGATTCTAATAATTCAAAATGTTTATCTGATTTTTTGTTGTTTTTCACAACATACAAAGGATATTCATTATCAGCTTGATTTTTTGCTATAAACTTTTTCTTTGTTAAAATAGGATTACCGTCATCTATATATTGAACTTCAGACATATATGATAAATAACTTTCTAATCCAGTTTTTTCTTCTTCCTCAAGAAAATTTACAATTATTTGTTCAGATACAGGATCAGTTTCTTCTAAAAAATCATAAAATTTTGGCTGTCGATTTGTTGACGCTTGTGAAACATTCATTGCAGTGTCTTCAGTTGTCAAACATTCAGGATGTTCAATAAATAGTGAAGTTTTCATTTTTGTTTCATCGTAATCATATACAAATTCCATCATTCTATCATTGTATGACATAGTCAACCATAAATACTCTATAGGTAATTGTATTATTTTCATGTCAAGTAGAAATTTTTTAGTATTGAAAATTAAAGATAATATACGATCATCTGCTTTTTGAGGTTGTTTACCTGTCTGCAGTATCCATTCTTTTAATAATTTTTTTGAATAATCTGACTGAGAAAAAAACATTGTTCCTCCAGATGTTTCAAAAGTATACGGGTCATATGTAATACTTTCGTCGAGTTTATAACTTGAACGAGGATCAATCCACCATCCTCTAGCCATAAAATCAATATCTTCCAAATCAAAAATACTTGGATACTGACGTAAAACCATATCACCATCAATATAAACAACTGATTTGTTTTTTGTCATCTCTAAAGCTTTTTTAATAAATAATGGCTTAGCATTTATACTTAGTTGATAATTTGTTACAAATTCAGGGTATTCTATAACTAAATAATTACAATTATGAGATATACAAGATTTAATCCAGTTTTGTATCATTTCATTATATGTAATAGAATCTAAATATCTTAATTTTGCATTTAGTATATCATATATATTCATATTATTATACTCATCATTCAAATTTTGTTTAGTTTTTAATATTTTTTTTATATCAGCTAATAACTTAGTTTTTTCATTAAATAAAAGGTTACTCATATGTTTATTGATTTTTTGTTTTTTATCCTTAACAGATTCTGTTAATCCTTTAATATTTTTGTTTACCTTTACTAGTTTGATAATTTTATCTTTTGTGATGTTTAAAATCATGTCTATAATAAGATAAAATGAGTATTGCACTTCTTTTAATGTTTTATAATTAAATGATTTTGGTTTACGAGTTTTTTCTATAGACATTAAGGCTTTGTAATCATTTTCGACTCCAAAATTTTCATAAATCATTGCAATGTATTTTTTTGACATATTTTTAACAAATTTTTTAACATTACTTAGTTTTATAATTTCTGCTCCCGTAATTTTATCATAAGATTTATCATCAAGTGTCGTGAATATTGAAATAATTATTTTTACAATATAGTCAACAAAACTTTCATAAAAATCAATACATGGTCTGGCTATATTGTTATTCTGATTACCACTACCCCACCAATATGTACACATTACAAAATTACTTTTCTTATTTACATTGAAATTTTTTTTAACACATTCTTTTGATGGATTGTTTATTATCCTCTCTAAAGTTTCCATTTTTTATTTATTATATATAATAATAAATAAAATAAAAATAAAAATTACAAATAAGTATTATTCCAACTTTTTATTTTTGAACTTACAAACAACTCTACAAAATTATTTTTGTATTTCTTATTTAGTTTAGAATGTTCAAAGTCTATTATCCAAATATCGTCGTTAAATTCTATAAAATTATAACCGGTTATATCTTCATAAATAATATTATGTTCATGTAATGTGCTTATAATCTCTCTTATTTTTTCAAATATAGAATCAGGTATATTTTCAACTGACTCTCCATAAAAATCAGCAATGCACATATTATTTATCTTTTCCATCACTAACTCCTTGGTTTTTCTATTATAACTAATTATTTTTGGACAATTGACTATTTTCAAATTATAAACGTGTTTGTGTATTTTGTATTCATGTAAAGATACATTTTTCTTAACGAACGACATTATAATTTTAATAACAAAATAACGATTTTAAAATTCAATTTTATTTAGCCCATTTTCCGTTACAACCACAATCAGCGAAATTTCTACAATTATCAGCTCTGTCATCAAATGACTTGTATCCACAAGTATGTTTAAAAATATCACCATCGTTAAGAGACCATAAAATAAATGCATATGTTTCTGATATACAAGCATAACACTTGTTCGAAAAGAAAAAACACGGAGCAACTGATATAACACATGATTCTATATCGTCGTAATCATATTTTTTTTTATCTGGATAAAATTTAAAAGGGTAGATATCACGTGAATTATATCTAGCATGAGAATGTGATTTAAAACCATTACATGCACAATTTTCACTATCCCAGAACATGTCTAATTTCTCATATATTCTAGTAAATCGAGTATTTTCTCTTAATATATCTCTACATCCTTTATCTATTATTTGCTTAATGCCTTCTACACTAAATGGATCATAATAACTTAAACTTTTTCTTCTATCAATACTATCACAAAATATTTTAACTTTGTCAATATTAATCAAACTTTTCAAGTGTTCGTTCTTAGATTCCATGATGTAATTACTTATTTATAAGAAATTGAATATAAAAATCAATTTTTTTAAGTAAAATTACATCATGAACAAATTAGATATATTTGTAGTAAAGCATATTCTGACTTTTCTTGATAATAGAGAATTTTTTGCTATATCCGAAGTTTGTAAAAGTTTTAATGATGCTATTGAATGTCAAGTTAAAATTCCTAACAAAAAACTTATATATTCATCAGTATCTTATTTAGAATATGCATATGATCATGAGTACACAAAATTTTCTTATATATATGCAATATCACATAACTCAACAATTGATATATTAGATTGGTTATATAGTAATACTGAAATAGAATTAAAAAATGTTATGTTTAATATAGCTTTAGAAAAAGGTAATATAAATACATTAAAATGGTTACGTGAGAAAAAATGTTTATACAACACAAGTTTAATTTCATCTTCTATAAGATATACACAAGAAATGGTGGATTGGATGAATAATAATTTATTTTGGAGAGAGCAAGATTTAATACCTTTAATTAAAAATAATGACTATGATACATTAACATGGGTATTAAAATCAGTTCCATCTCTTGGATATAATTTACCTAAGTTCGTATAATGACTTTGAAATTTTTTTGCAACAATTCAACTATATTTTTATCTCTAGTTAAAACACTTGTCCATGGATTATATTCAATAACATCAATCCATACATAATCTTCTGGTTTATTTACTAAATTCCATTTATATCCTGGTGTTTCAGTATCATGAGTTACTATAATGTCTGTTTTACCAAATGCTTCATTTATACATTCCCATCTGTTCGAACCATGTCCATCAACAAAAATAATACTGAAATTAGTATTTAAAATATTAAAAAATTTAATAGCGTCTTTTTCACCTAAAAGACAATAAAATTTTACATTTTGATAATTCAAATTTGTGATGGTATTGAACCAATTTTCATCTTGCATTTCAACTGAATATACTTTCTTACAATGTTCATTAAACAACTGTGTACTGTAATAACCCATTCCATATTCAAAGATTGATACAGGATTTATATTTTCACAAATTAATTTTAATATAGGTAAATGAGTAGAATAATCATTTAACATTTTTATTTAAAATATTTTTTATTTTAAATAAACATAATTACATTCTTTTAGTTTTTCTAGATGATCTTATTTTCATATGTTTTATAGAACGTCTAGTACGCTTAGAACGCCTAGTAGTACGCTTGGAACGCTTTGAACGACTTGAACGCTTAGAACGCCTAATAGTACGCTTGGAACGCTTTGAACGACTTGAACGCTTAGAACGTCTAGAACGTCTAGTAGAACGCTTGGAACGTCTAGAACGTCTAGAACGTCTAGTGGTACGCTTAGAACGTCTAGAACGTCTAGAACGTCTAGTGGTACGCTTAGAACGTCTAGAACGCCTAGATTTTCTTCCATCTGATTTTACGGGAATTTCAGGAATATTGTTCTTTTGAATGTATTTAATTAAACCTGATATAAATGTTTGTATCTTATCAGTTTTAATATCAACTTCAACTTCTTTTTTATTTGGAGAAATAGCTCTCAACCCATCATGCGTATTTTTATTTAATAATACTTTTTTTATTTTATCTTTATCAATTCCTTCTAAAGTTATAAGTAGCTTATTTATTTTTTCTTTGTTTTCAGCAGAAAATAAGTTTTCTTTCTTATTCTTATTATCATCACCGTCTATTACTTTTTTTGATCCTCCTCCAAATATATTACTAATAAAGTTCATTTTTTATTTATAAATTTATTTTATTTTATTTTTTATTTTTTTGTAATTCATAAATTATAAAATTTTCTATATCATGTATTTTTACATTATGATACACTTCTATTAGAAGTATACCTCTTTCTTTACATATTCTTCTTTTCATATCATCCCTGTATTTTTGATTTAAAAATGCTTCGTAATTCTTATGAAAATACGGTGTAAATTTTGAATGTTGTATTCCATGGTATTCTACAGCAATACCTAATTCTTCATTATAACAATCCAATTCTAAATTGAAATTCCCACCTGTTACAGGATTATTAAGAAAATCTGGTCTACTTTTATTGAAAGGTCTTTTAAAAATATTTTCTAAAACTCTTCTACATTCTAATTCACCTTTACTATCACCTCTTATTTTTTTATTTTCTTTTTGTATCGGCAAGTAATAATTATTAGACCATGTACCTTTAATACCAAAAATTGTTGTGTATAGAAAATACAATAGTATAAATAATATACATATGAGTAAAACAATTTCGAAACTATACTCCTCTAATATTTCTTTAATTTGTGTAAATGATATATTATACATTTATTATATTAAAAAAAAAATATTAATAATAAAATGTTTTATATTATTCCTATTCTATATTATTCACTAAGTTCTTTATTCAAATCAATTAATATTTTTCCATCAACTACTAGTAATGGAGATGGAAATGAATATATTTCTTATATGTTAGTTTCACTAGGTTGTATATCTTATATAACATTTACTAGTTTTGCTGCTTTAATTAATAATGAATCAAATAAAATTGAGAATAATCGTATTTATGGTTATAATAAGTATATTGAAGAGAATATATTATATCCTATGATTCATTTTCAGTTTTGGAATTTAAGTATCTGTTTAGTAAAGGAGGAATTTAGGAAAATTGAAATGATTTCACATCATTTTTTTGCACTTTTAATAAGTCTATTATGTATATATCCACATTCTTATTTACATTATTATGTCCCTTATTTTTACATGGTTGAAATTACAAGTATATTTTTAACATTTATTGATATTTATAAAACTTACCCTCAATTACTAGATAAATTTTATTATACAAAAATTGCAGTTGTCTCATGTTTCGTAATTACATTTTTTATCTTTCGAATACTATTTTGGACTTATTATAATATAAAGATGATTAATGATATTATGAATGTTGTAGAATATAAATCAAATATTGTTGTTGGATTGACAGTACCTGCAAATCTAGTTATGACATTTTTACAATATTACTGGCAGATTAAAATATTTAAAAAAATTAAATTGTCTATAATAAAAAATGAAAATTAAAGACGCAGGTACTCTATTTTCACGTGAAAATGAAGATGAAGTTTCAAATGAAGATAAATTATTAAGTTTAACGAAACAAAAATCAACACTTATAAATGATATTAAAAACTTTATCAATAATGAAACTGTGGACATTAATTGTGTAGATATTATAAATAATACACCTTTAATATATGCTATAGAGAATGATAGAATTGATATTGTTCAATTATTGATTGATAAAGGTGCAGATGTAAATAAAATTACCGGTGAAGATATTACACCTTTACGCGTCGCTATTAATGAGATTAATAATATGGATATTATCAATTTATTAATTAATAAAGGTGCAGATATAAAATATATTAATAAAAAAGGTCAAACGTATTTAATGCTTGCTTGTAATAAACTTAATATAGATATACATAGAGATTATTATGATAATCTTTTTAAATTATTATTATCTAAAATTGATTTCAACAAAAAAGATAATAATGGTATGACTTGTATTGATTATATTGATGAAGATAAATATAAAAATTATGTCAAGGAATTAAAAAATGTGTTTTTATATGACGAAATAATTATGTATTATTATAATAGCCCGATTGACTTTGATATTGACGATATTGAACATATTACGATGTATATATCAACTTTCTTTTAAAATTGAATTAATTATTCATATGTATATGATATATCATATACAATGAAAGAAACAGAATTTAATACTATTCTAAACAAATATGTTAATTTTTTTCTATCGTCGTATGGTGACGAAGATATTGTTAAAAAATGGAAAGATAAAAAAAACCAGGAGGCCTTTAATTCATTCACACTTAATCTATTAAATAAAATACATCAATTTAAAGACATGCAAAATATTTATAAACATAACATGGATAATCAAATCAAAGACACTAAGAGAAAATCTAAAGCACCAAAGGTAGAAGGTGCACCAAAAAAGAATCTTTCTGGATATTTACTATTTTGTCAACACGAAAGACAAAATATTTACAATGAAAATAAGTCTTCTGAAACCCCTATTTCAAATAAGGATATTGTTTCAGTAATGGCTAAAAGATGGAAGGCTTTAAGTGAAAGCGACCCAGTTAGACATCAAAGATATGTTGATTTAGCAATTGAAGACAAACAAAGATATTCAGCAGAAAAATTATCATGGAAAGAACAAAATTCTTCTGAATCTGTCCCAGAAGAACAACCAGCAGTACCTGAACCAGTTGTTGAACAACCAGTACCTGAGTCTAAGAAAGCTCCAAAAAAGAGAGTGAGTAAGAAGAAGGAAGAAGTAGTTGCTGTTGAAGAGGAAGTTCTTGTAGAAGATGATACACCTGTTGTAGAAGCACCTGTTCCTGATACAAAGAAGAAGGGTGGTAATAAGTACATCAATTTTTGTAATAAGATGAGAGATGTTGTCAAGACTGAAAAACCAGGAATTACATTTAAGGATGTTTCTGTTGAACTAGGTAGAAGATGGAAGAGTCTGACATCTGAAGAACAAAGTAAGTTTGCTTAATTTTTTATATTTTTTAATAAAATATAAAAATGATTTTTATTTTTAATTGTATAAAAAAGTTCATACACTGACATGAGTATTTCTAATTTAGACGATATTCCAAAACTGAATTATGATAATTTAGTTCGATATTTAAAAAGTGCATTTATGCCGAGTGTTACGTCCGGAATGTGTTCTGATACTTGTCGTATTAGACCAATGCTTGTTTACAAAGGTGGTATAGTCTACGCAATTCGATTATTGGGAAGAACAAATGAATTATGTGTGAATTGTAGTCATTATATAAGTGATTACTCTCATTCGTATTGCGTTCATTGTGCACCTAAGGACTCAATTGAGTATTTGTACCATCACTCTCAATGTCATCCAGAAATTGCACGTAAGTTTAATCCAAAACTGAATTATGATAATTTAGTTCGATATTTAAAAAGTGCATTTATGCCAAGTGTTACATCTGGAATGTGTTCGGATTCTTGTCGTATCAGACCAATGCTTGTTTACAAAGGTGTGATAGTCTATGCAATTCGATTATTGGGAAGAACAAATATATTATGTGTGAATTGTAGTCATTATATAAGTGATTACTCTCATTCGTATTGTGTTCATTGTGCACCTGAAAACTCAATCGAGTATTTGTACCATCACTCTAAATGTAAACTTAATTAGGTGTACGGATGACTTTTTTTTTAAACACAAAAATATAAATATAATTATAAAAAATATACATTTTTTATAATTACAAACTACAACACTTTTTTATTCTTTCTTTTCAAAACTTATTCTTTTCAATATACAACTTAAACTTATTCTTTTTTATTGTTCTTTTCAAGTAATTCTTTCATCATTTTTTGATGTAACTCTTCCATTTCAATCATTTCTTCATAAATTTTGTCATTCATTTTTTCAAAATAATCTTTTTCGCTACGAATCATATCGATATAAGGATAATAAACTTCTTTTATATTATCTTCATATGCTTCTTGATCTCGTTCTCTAGAACGACCAATTGATTCAAAAAGTATATCTTCATCTTGATATGCTTCTTCTACACAATTTTCATTGGTGCAAGTAGAAAGATATGAAGAAAGTCCATAACCACACGCGCCACACCAATATCTAAAACACTCCGTGCATCTTTCATAAGACGGTGAACACTCAGACAACGAAGAATGAGAATATCTAGAAGGTTGCAAAAACATTTGAATAACTGAATTTTTTGGTAAAAGTCAAAAAAATAAATCATTTTTTAAATAATACATCAGATTTATTCATTTTAACTTTATTTGGATTATTTCCTGATAATATTTTCAAAGTTTCTATAATTTTAGTATGCAAATCATATTTTTTACATAATTTATTAAAATCATTGTTTTTTAAAATCATTTTTGAATTGTCAGGGTATTTACCTATCAAATTATTTTTTCTCAAAAAAATTAATAATTCTGTTAAATACAACACACGTGCACAATGATTGTAGAATTTATATTTATGTTCATCTATTTCAATGTCTTCTTTATGACGATTAATTAACGCCTCAATTTGTTTATAAAATAGTTTAATTGGGTCTTGAACAATTAATGAATCAAAAATAACATATGATTCGAGTCTATCAAAACTTTCAAGATGTTCAATAAGTAGTATAAACTCAATAAAATGATCAGATATTCCATTTACTTGTGTTGATACTTGAATTTTAATCATATTTTGTTCACTTAATAAAACTCTAGTTACTAATAATGGTCCTATAACCATAGATAAATCTGCTCTTGAAATTTCATAATCATCACTTGCATTAGGTAAAGAAAAAACAGATTTATCAAAATATTTTATATTTTTCTTAAACAATTTTACTACGTTTTCAAATAACCAATTAGTATAATGATCATTAATGTTAGTGTAAGATTCACCAATATTCATTACTAATGTTCCCTCGCCTCCATTGTTTGGTAAAAATAGTGGAAGATTGATACGAATATCTATATCTGCAGTTGCATCAACAATTTTATGTATATTACCTATTTCAGGAAACATTTTACCATATAATTCACATGCTGTTCCACCTATAATAGTATAAGGATATCGGTATTCAGAAAATTCAGCAACCCCTCTTATATCTTTTATTTCAAAACTTTCATTTTCGTCTTCGTCAAAAATTGTAAATTGACATAATGTACTACCTTCAAATCTATATTTATTCCATGGTATTCTAGATACAACTTTTGATAATATCATATTAGCAAGTGGATACATTTCTCTTAACCACATATCACGTTCTATATGCTCAGTATAATTGTATTTTAATGAACCATCATTCTTATATTTTTTCATTTTTTATTTAATATATTATTTTTATAATTAAAAATTTTTTAACATGTAGTAATTGATGCTAATTCTTTCTTAAAACAACTATTATCATCTTCGATATTTAATATACTCTGTTGTTGATATAACATTATATTAAATTTCTCAAGGTCAATTTTACCTTCGTCATCTTTGTACCAATCATTCGCAACAACTACTGTTTTTTGTTTTATACCTGCATCTATTATGTAATTTGTGAGTTTTTTTGCTTCTACATCTTTTTTTATTTCACCAGTACTACTATCTTTGTATTTGAAAATTTGCCTACTCGGGTCAGTGCAGATATATATTAACTTTCCATTATCATCTGTTAATAATTTATCAGTAACAAATCTAGCAATACCTTTTTGTCCATTCACAGCATAATTAATATTAAAATTATCTTCGATTATATCTTTAATTTTATTGATGTTATTAAAATCAATCGATGTTGTTATATTCAAATTAGTAGTAGTTGGTTTATCAATTGCTCTCAAACTCAATCTTTCTATCGTTTGATGAAGTTCCTTAATTTCATCTTCTTGTTTTTTTATCTGCTTTTCATAATATTTTATTTGTATCTTTAATTTTTCCTTTTCTTGATATTCTATATCTCTATCTTTAATCAACACTTTAATTTCTTCATTCTTTTTTTCTATACACTCATTTTCATGTACTTGTAGATTAGATACTGTTTTATTGCAATATGAACATTCATTTATTTTGCATTTCTTCACATGATTTTCCAAGTTTCTTTTAGATGTTAATACTTTATCACATAATTCACATCTAAATTCTTTTTTTTCATTCTCCTTTGATTTAATTTTACCTTGAATGATAAGACAATACTTTGTATAAGTTTGATGTACTTTCAATGCTGAAGCATTTTTAAATTTATTTTGACAAAAATTACAAAATATATCGTTCATTTATATTTAAAAATTTAATTTTAAATTAAAATTTGATATTTTTTGTTTAGAAATACAACATGTTCAACAATTTTTGAAATTATATTTCTTAGAGATCGAGAATTCTTAGAGATCGAGAATTCTTAGAGATCGTGAATTCTTAGAGATCGTGAATTCTTAGAGATCGTGATTTTTAAGAGATCGTGATTTTTAAGAGATCGTGAATTCTTAGAGATCGTGATTTTTAAGAGATCGTGAATTCTTAGAGATCGTGATTTTTAAGAGATCGAGAATTTAAAAGTTTGAAATTTTTAAAAATTAAAAAATCGAGAATTAAGATCGAGAATTTATAAAAAGATCGAGAATTTATAAAATATATTTTTTTATAAAGTTGTCAACGGTTAAAATTTTCATTTTTTTTGTCAAGTACCTTTTATGTTTAAAAAATATTTTCAAAAAATATTTTTTAAGATTTTTCAAAAACCATTTTTTAACCTGAAATTGTGGTTGTGAAAAAATACAATTTTTTTGTGGTTGATTTTTAAGGTGAAAAAACACGTTTTATTTGATTTTTTTGTTATTTTTGATAAAATTTGTTGCAAAAAACAACAAATTTAACAAAATTTTCAAAAAAAAATATTTTTAAATTGTAAAATAGGTTCGAAAATTCAAAAAAAAGATCGAGAAATAAAAAAAAATGTGTGTGTGTGGGATTTTTTTTTTTATTTTTTTTTTTAAAACTTAAAATCTCGAAAAAAAGTTTTAGATTTTTCGAGAAAATTTTTAAAAAACGTTTTAGAATTTATAAATTATTTTTTAAAAATTATTTTAAAAAAGTTTATAAATTATTTTAAAACTTTTTTATTTTCTTATAAAATGAGATCGTGATTTCTAAAAGATGGAGAATTATAAGAGATTGTGATTTCTAAAAGATGGAGAATTATAAGAGATTGTGATTTCTAAAAGATGGAGAATTATAAGAGATCGTGATTTCTAAAAGATGGAGATTTCTAAAAGATGGAGAATTCTAAAAGATGGAGAATTACAAAGATTGAGAATTACAAAGATTGAGAATTACAAAGATTGAGAATTACAAAGATTGAGAATTACAAAGATTGAGAATTACAAAGATGGAGAATTATAAAAATATGTTATTTTTGATAAAATTTGTTGCAAAAAAGAACAAATTTAACAAATTTTTTATTTTTTAAATTGTAAAACAAGTTAAAAAAAAATTCTAGAAAACATGAATTTGTTGAATGATTGTATCCAATTTATCATATAGTTCTTCTAAAGTTCCATTATTATCTATTATATAATCCCAATCTTCATCTTTTAGGATGTCTAATTCAGTTTCACTTTTATGTTCTGAAGGAGGTAAACCTGTATTTCTATTAACCTTAATACATATCCAACCATCCTTCTTAAGAGCATTATATTCAATTAAGAAACGTAAGTCGCTACAGAATTTATTACCAATGAGTGAATTATTAAGAGCTAAATTTACAAATATATTATCATCTTTCTGTCTCGCCCAATCACCTATCATTAGTAAAAATTCTCTATCCTTTTCTTGTGGTAGATTAAAAATATCTTGCACTGTATATAAAGCTTTATATAAAGGCTTAGCAAAACTTATTTTACACCCACCATATTTTGAATTTAAATAGTCAACACAAGTATCTTTACCAGAGCGCATTTTAAATCCGAAAGCAATTTTCATTTTTTTTCTTATATATTTTTTAAATTTCTTTTTAAATTTTATTTTTTATACATCTTTGTTGTATAAAAAAATTATAGATATAACGGGGTTCGAACCCGGGACCTTCGGCTCATAAGACCGATGCTCTACCGACTGAGCTATATATCCATATAATATTTTATATATCTTTAAATTAAAATTTAAAATATATTGTTAAGATACTTTCCGTTATTTTTCATATTATTTATAAAAATGTTATATAAAATCTGCTGATTTTCTTTAGAATTCTTAAAACGATTTTCAAGAATTTCTAATAATTCAATAAAATTTTTACAATTTTCATTATTATCACGATTTTCATTAATATCCGCCAATCCAAAATCTACAAATGAAATTTTATTTTCATTATCTACAAGAATATTGTTTATATTGAATTCAGGGTAATAAATATTCTTTAGATCTAGATAATTAAAAATCTCGCTTATTTGCTCTTTATAATCAGCAGGTAATAAACTAAAATTATTATAAAGAGATTCACCTTTATGATTCATTTTAAAAAACATTTCATCTTCATTGTATTCAATCAACAGTTCAAGTAAGTTTATTATACGTATTTCTTTATTAAAAATGTTTCTACTATTTTTATGAGATTCACATATCCATCTTAATCTTTTATTGTAGAATTTAATTATAATATCACCTTGTTTATATACACTTGATGTTGAACCGAAATTATAAGCTTTAATATTATCAAATATATTATGCAATTCAAAAGAAGAGATTATAAATTTAATTTCATTTATTATATGATAAATAAATTTTTTAACATGATTTTCGTCTTTAATAAAATTATAATGATATATTATTTTATTAAGTTGATTGTATAATGATGAATCGTTTTCGTCGAAGTGTTCGTTAACGTCGAAGTCAAATGTACCGTCTATATTATAAAAAATATTATTATATATAACATCTTCCATAATTTTACGTGAGATACTTTTATTATATTCATTATTTTCATGTAAGGTATTATTTACAATATCTTCAATTATTTTTTCTAGATTTGTAATATCTTTGACCAATTTGTAATAGACAGGTGTATTATATATTATATGTAAATTGTTTTGAATATTGGTTGTGAAAAATTTTTGACTTACAGTATTTGGTATATTATAAATATTTAACTTATCATGTAACTTACTAATTATAATATCAATTTGGTCTGATATTGGGTATAAATTTCTAAAAATTGTCTCCATGCAACTATTTTTAATAATATAAAAATGTAAATGGTAAAAAGTGTTATTAAATTTAAAATAAGGAGAAGATGTTATACTATTATCAACTGGTAAAGAATTCAAACAAATTATATCCCAGTCATTTGGAATTAGAGATATATATTTTTTAATATTATCAGTACAGTCTACATATATATCATCTTCACATATGATTGTATAGTTTTCGAAATTATTATAACCATATATCATTGCGTTTACATGACTACAATAACATGCAAGTGGACCAGATTGTATTTTTATATTCACATCATCTGGTTCAGAGAAATGATTAATAGTTACATCTTGTTCTAAAGTTATTTTATTATTAAATTTTCTTAAGAAATTTAATATTTGGTTAAGGTCATTTTGTAATTGGTCCTGATTTTTCCAATAAGTTGTATTCAAATAAAAAGGTTCATTAATTGATAAAGTTTTTAGTTCTTCAATTGCTGAATTTAGTCTCACAGTGTCTTTTTTTAAATTTAATAAAAGACAATTACAATTTGAAAACAAATGCGAATCAAAATGACATTCTAGTAGTTTTTGTAAGTCAATACATTTCCTATTTATTTTAAAAGATGATATTGAATCATCTTCTCTTTTTGATTGAAAATGATTCATGATAGAATCCAATAGTTCTTTTGGGCAATTTTTACTTGGTATAAGTAATCCATTTTTGTTTTTCGTTAAATGATAAGTAGGAGAGAAATTGTATGTTGTTAATATTTGTTCTCTAATATCATATTTTCTACTATTAATACTTCCATGATAATAATGCCTTATTACACCAGGGACATATCCTAGTCTTGAACCACTTACTCTATTTTCAAATTCTTTCAAAGAATTTTTGTAATCATTAGATACATCATATGGAAGTGCAGACAAATAATTCGATAGAAAACATGATGCTATTAGCATATCACCATCACCAGTTATAGCATATTCATATAACCCATTCATTTTTTCGTATAATTTACGAGTACATGCCCATGCAAAACCTGGATGCCAGTATGAATTTATATTCTTAATTTTGTTACTTCTTTTCATTTTTTTGACATATTGAAAACCCATACCAGTTAGAATCATATCAGTTTCACCTGACGCATCCATAAAAACATTATGACTAAATAATTGGACTATATCCTTATAACCATTTAATATCTTAAGAGTATCCATAGCCCAACTAGAATTTTCAAACTCAATGTCAGCGTCAACCCAAGCAACAGCTTTCCAATTAGATGGTAATAATTTTCTAATCCCAATATTTATCATATTTTCCTTGTGCCATAAAGGAGTCTCATGAGAACGTAATCGTAGATGTCTTTCATTATCTACATCAGTTATATGATAGTCTTGTATACCATATGCTAATTCAACAATATAAAGTATTATATCTGGTTCATCTTTCATTCTTCTAATAAATTCCTTAGTTAAAATGTATCGTATAGCATAATTGCATGGATTTGATAATACAATTATAACATGTAATTTTTCTTCAATAGGAACATTATTTACTATAACTTTTTTGACTTCATTTTCGTGATATTTTGTATTATCTATCTCAATGTTATTAATTATTGTCATTATGTTTTATTTATTATACTATTTAAAATATTCATATATAATAATATAAATATGGGAAAAAGAAAAACTTTTGATAGCGAGGATGATAATGAATGTCCACCACCTGTGCCAAAAAAAAAAGTACCATCCAAAATAAAATTTGAAAATTTGCCAGAAATTAAATCGTTAGATGATTTAATACTAATTGGTGAATCTAAAAAATTTTATAAAAATATAGATATATTTATATTATGGGATATTTTACCATATCTGAAAGAACTACAAAGTATGATTGGAATGGTAGGATTAAAAGAATCTATATTTTACCAAATTATATATTATTTACAAGGAATGCACGAAAGAAATAAAGATGGTGATTATCTACACACTATTATTACAGGTCCACCAGGATCTGGAAAAACAACAGTGTCAAAAATCCTTTGTAAAATATATAAAAACCTTGGTGTATTATCAAACTCTGCTAAATTTAAAGTTGCATATAGAGAAGATTTTGTAGGGCAATATCTAGGAGAAACCGCTATAAAAACAAAAAAATTATTAAATTCTTGTGTAGGAGGATGTTTGTTTGTAGATGAAATATATTCTTTGGGACCAGGACAGAAAGATAAAGATTCTTTTTCGAAAGAAGCTATAGATACAATAAACGCATTTTTATCTGAACACAAAAACGATTTTTGTTTTATTGGAGCAGGATATAAAGAAGAGATTAATAAATGTTTTTTTTCTGTAAATCAAGGATTACGAAGACGATTTCAATGGCAACATGATATAGAACCATATACAAACGAGAATTTAATCGATATTTTTATTAAAATGATAAAGGATATAAACTGGGAATTAAATATATCTAGAGAACAGTTGTTAGATATATTTAAAAAAAATAAAGATATTTTGAAAGACGCAGGAGGTTCTATGGAGAATTTATGTTCTAAAATAAAACTAGTGCATTCAAAAAGAGTTCTTGGTCTAGATAAAAATTATAAGTTTGTCATTATTCACAAAGATGTTGAGGATGCTGTAATCATGATGAAAAAATATGATAATACAACTACAGTTAAAATGAATTATGATTACTATACTTAATTGATAATAATATTAATTTCATCTTCTGAATATCCGATTTCTTCTAGGTCATGTCTACACATTGGGCAAATTTTAGTTGATAATTTAGAGAAACATTTTTGACACAATATATGTTTACATATTGTCACACCTACAGTTTTTTCCATGCAAACAGAGCAATCAATGTCATCTAAATTACCAAAAAGTCTCAATCCTCTCATTCTAATTTCAATCATATTTTGAATATCATTTTCATGATGAAAAAAATTAAATAACGGACTGTATTTAAAATGTCTAATAAATATATATATATGAAACAATGTATTGTAAATATAATTATCTAATTTATCACCGTCAAAATTGATATAATAAAATGACTGTAAATTTGCTGGATATACTGTATTTTTTATGTAGACATTAAAACCCATTTTAGAAAAATTATTATATTTTTTTATGTACAATTCAATATCTACATCAAATTCACATATATTTCTCACAATGTCTAGAAATATTGAAGTTGAAATATTAGTAGTTCCTAGATTTGAAAATACAGTTTTATATTTCTCTGTTTCATTATACAAGTCAATTTTAACTTCTTCAGGTAGATTGTCAAATACATCTGAATAACTCACAGTTGTTACATAACCATGTAACTCGTTAAGATAACCATTGTCGCGATTATCAATATTAACATATGTATAATAATTCTCCATTTATATAATAAATTTTTATTATATAAATTATTATTTTCATTTTTATGTTTTACATTTTTTTAAGATATATACGTCTTCAAATGTATCACTATGTTGAGTTAAATACATTCTACAATCTGAATTATCTTTATTATAAATTTCAATTGCGTTTAAGTTTTGCACAAAAATCTCAAAACTTGATGATGTTTCTACCTTATCAAAAATCTTAAGATAATTAGTATATTGTCTTCTTAACTCATTATTATCTGTAAGATAAGCACCTGCACTACATATAAAGATAATTAAAAATTTGAACATGTTTTTTAATTATATAAATTATGTTTTTAAATTACCTAATTTATATAAATCATAAATATAAGTTCCTTTTGCTAAATGTGTTATATCATTAATATTATCAATCTCATCATTTGGTAATTTAAACATATTGCATTCTTTCTTATCATTATCAAATATCAACACTTTCGTATTTTTATTATAGATATATTCATCTTGAATATTGGTTGTAATAACACCATATATTTGCTCGATTGATTGAAGAGGTAATTTTTCATATTCTTTATTTTTATATTTCATTTTCTCATTCATTATTTTATATAAAACACCTTCTAAACATTTTCCAAATACGAGTAGAGAGCATAATAATTTCTCGTAGTGAATATTTTTCAATACACAATATTTACTTATTTTTGATACACAGTCATATATAGCATGTCTAAATATTTTTACTGCTTCAGCTCGTGTGTCTAAATTCATATATTTACTTCTAACGATTCTTACAGTGTCAATCACATTTTTTAAGATATATATATTATAAAATGGATTAGATATTTCATTCTCGATATTAATCCACTCTTTTATAAAAGATTTATATGACATTTCAAAATCTTTACAATCTTGTTCCTGTAATGGTAATATTATTAATGTTTGCAATAAATCAATACAATAATAATCATATTCTTTGAATAGCTCGGAATTTTTATTATACTTACCCAATATTTCTAGAACATAATCACTTGAACCTTTATCATCTTTTGTGTCCCAACCAGAAGACCAATCGATTGTTAAAGGGTGAAATATGTTTTTAACAATTCTTCTTAGTTTCTTTGCTTTTTTTGTTCTCCTTTTACTTTTAATTTCATCTGAAACTGTCACTAAAAATAACTTAGGATCAGCAACCCAATCAAATCGATCACTTATAAATCCGACGTCAGTATGAGCCATAGAAGGCCACAAAGGACCATCTTTCATATCATCTATGTATGAAAATCCATAATCAATTATCACAGGATATGTACCAAGAGTAGGGACACAAAATTGATTCTCTTCATCTATCTTATAAAGAAATACAACATCCTTATCACATTTTTTTATCATTACATTAAATGAATGCAGATCATAATGTGTAAATCTAGTTTCTTTCTGTGCAATGCACAGCGCCATTAATACTTGTTTTATTATTGAATACAATATATCTTCATCTACATCTTTATTTCTAATATAATTATAAAACTTTGAGCTTTTATCTATATACTCACATAAAAGAATATCATTGTTGATAGGATATTTATTCTTTATAATAAACGGATTTTCTGTATCCTTTTTGTAATTTGCATCAACTTGACATTTTAGAAGTCCAATTCCTTTACAAAAATGAGGGATATACGAAGATATTTTTTTAAGACCTTGCATAACAGTTAATTCACTAAATGTAAGATAATTTATGTACTGAGACATTTTAAATATTATCTTTTCATTTTCGAATTCTTCATTTTTCAATCTAAATAATCCTACAATTCCTTGTTTTCCAGGTTTTGTTACAAGACCATCAAAGTCTAACCATTCATTCATAGGTCTAGATTTATTCTTTTCAAAAAATTTTACGATTTTATTATAATTAGAAACATTGTTTAGAGATAAAATTTCCATTTTAGTATTAATAATATAAACTTTAAGTAAAAATTAATTTATATTATAATAAATAAAAAAATGAGAGTCGGTACAGATTGTAGTGGTATTGAAGCACCTATACAAGCACTTATACAAATGAATATTTCCTTTACACATGTTTTTTCTTCTGAAACTAATAAATTTTGCATTGAAAGTATTAAAGCTAATTACGAACCTGAAATTATTTTTGGAGATAAAGAAGGTCCTTTTCCAGAAGGTGATATAACTAAAAGAAATATAAATGATGTTCCAGATATAGATTTATATATATGTGGATTTCCATGTCAACCATTCTCATCTGCAGGAAAAAGGAAAGGATTTGTAGATAAGAGAGGTAATGTATTTTTTTCATGTTTAGAAGTAATAGAGAAAAAACAACCAAAATATTTTATTTTAGAAAATGTAAAAGGACTCTTAGGACACAATAAAGGAAATACTTGGAATATTATATGGAACTCATTATTAGAACTAAAAAAATATGGATATGAAGTTAAATGGAAGACAATTAATACAAAAGATTATGGAATACCTCAGAATAGAGAAAGAATATATATAGTAGGGATAAAAGATAAAGAGTTTGAGTGGCCACAAAATAAAGATATGGAAGATCTAAAAAAATATATAGATCATTCTGATACTAAATCATTTACAACAAAGAGAAAAAATAAAAACAGAACAATAAATTTACCTAAAGATAGTATATTTATTGATTATAATTTCTTCCATACAAATACTTATCTAAATTCGAATATATGGTCACCTTGTTTAAATACAAATAGTGGTTTATGGTGTATTCCTATGAATAGATACGCAAATATAAAAGAATATCTTTTATTACAAGGTTTTCCATTAAATTTTAAACAAACAGTTTCAAATTCACAATTAAAAAAACAAATAGGTAATAGTATGAGTGTTAATGTATTAAAATGTTTATTAGAAAATATGTTATACTAATTTTAATACTCATTTGAGTATTAAAATTTTACAATAAAAGAAATTTAAAAATATTTATTAAATTCTTTAACGAGACAAGGATGTAGTTTATATATATTATTTTTCTTTTGTATAATAGTACCGTACCCATTTGTACCAACTTTAATCGATAATAATTGTCCTAAATTAGTAATTCCTATTTCTTTACATAAATTATTTATTTCTTTTTCAGTATAATTTTTAACAGGGTTTAAATTTTGCATAAATTTAGCAATTTTTGTTTCATCTTTCGACCATTTTATAAACATGCAAATTATTCTTTTATATTCTTCATCACCTACTTGTTTAAGACTTTCTCGTATTTCATCATTAACATTTAATGTTGTCTTCTGATTAAATTCAGTATACTTATATTCTTCAATATCAATACCTCCATCGTCTGTCTTAACAAGATTAAACTCTGACTTCTTAACTTTAACTTTTGAAGTCATATTTCTATTCTTTGGGAATTTCTTAGTATTCATAGGTACAGACATTATACTTTCTCTAAAATTAACCTCATTACCATCATCCTCCATAAGAGGACTCGCGATAGCTCTTGAGATAATTTCATTTGTGCAATTAAAACCTGTATATAAAGCATTTGATACATTTTCTGTAGTATGAAGTATTAAATTAGGTGCTTTTCCTCTATTACGTCCACAAAGTCGCCCAGCACTTTGAATCATTTCTGGAATTGGGGTAGATTTAGAAGGATTATAATACATATCAGTCAAATGCCAGTCATAATCTCTTGATACAAAAGAAATACAACGACCCGCAAGTTTTCCAGCAATAATAATGATTCTTGGAAATTTCTTTTCACCTCCATTGTCTTTTAAATATTGTAATACATCAGGAATTGATAATTCAACATACTCATCAGGATTAACTGATTTACCAAGGATATTACCTTCATAATTCATTCGAATACCTTCACCATTATAAACAATAACTACAAATTTATCACCGTAATCTCTCAATATACCTTCATATAATTGATTTTGGTTCATAATAACATGTGAAATTTTGAAAAGACAAATTCTTGGATAATATTTCTTATTGTTCCAAGACCAATCGGGTGATCTTTTAGAAAACCAATTAATAAATGGTTCTAAATTACCATCAGAATCAAGAATTTCTTGGTAAGTTTTCGCTGTAGACAATCCAATTGTTTTCGGATCGTGTTTTAACAATTTTACTTGAAAGTCAACAAAACCACGATAATCATCTGGTCTCTTTAATCTTACCATATTAGCAGTTTTTAATTCTTTTTCTGAACATAAAGCATCTAAAGGAGTTGCTGTGATTCCAAATGGTTGGTACGCACCTTCTTTTAACTTTGTTAAAACTTTAGACGTTTTTGTATCTACACCATAATCAACAAAATCAATTTCGTCTATAAGAAGATCATAAGTAGAAGGTTTATCTTTGACAACATTATAAACCTTTGAAAGTTGACAATCATTACCTAAAACAACAACTATTCTTATGTATTCTTTTTCAATAGACTTAACCAACAATTCATTCTCACCATGAATTGTTGTAATTTCAAATTTTTTCTTTACATTATTTATTTTCATATAATCATTAAATTGTTTTGATATGTTTTCTATATCTTTAATAAGTTTATACATATCACCAGTTAATGCTCTTGTGACAATAATAGGAGTTCTTCCTTCTATCAAACTCTTTATAGCAAGACAAATTGTAAATTTCGTCTTGCCTAATTGAGGATCAGCACTTGCAATAATCATACCTTTTTTAATAATAGTTTGTACATTTATAGCTTTTCTTTTCTTACCATCCTTGTTTTTATTCCATTTTTTTGCTTCTTCAACAGGAAACACCCCAGATTTCTCAATTTCAGTGTAATACTCAGGTAGATTCGGTAATGATGAAATATCAGCACACAATGTATTTAAAAATTCCATTGATGCTTTCTCAAAACTATCCAATTCGACTTTCTCTTTTTCTTTCTTATGTTTATCTATATATTTTATTACATTATCTCTAACTTTTGAAATAGATAAGTAATCATCGTTTACAGTTTCCAATTTTTTCTTAAACAAATCACGAACAGTTTTATCATCAATCTCAGATAATAACGACTTTGTCATTTTTAAAGCATTAACAAATTCCATTGTTAGAAGTAAAAATACTATAAATGTTGAAAATATAAATCAATTTTTCTTAACCTACACGTGAAACATAAATAGTCCAGTCAGTAAAACTACCGTCTGTAAATGATAAAGTTCCCACAGAAGACCAAATATCCGTTGTATTATAACTAGGAGCACCTGAATCTGGATTATAAGAATCAGACTCGGCACTATCATCTAACCAATATCCTGAACAAATAGATGAACCTGCTGTATCACTTGCTTCAACAAGAATTTTTTTACAATTTCTACGATTATATATTGTAATTTTACCAACTGGATCAAAACCATTTCCACCATCAAAAAAATCAACATAAAATCCTTGACTATCTGTAGCACTTTTATATTTAATAGACGCTGTATTTTCGTCTATATTAAAACTATTTTGAAATATAGTATAAAAATAACTACTATTGTAATCACCATGGTTAGGTGTTAAAAACATATCGTTATTACTGTCGGAACTCCCTGAACAATTGAATTTTATTTCATAAACTGCATTTTCAACCATCAATGTTGAGATATCAAAATTTGTTAAATTACTACCATTATATTGATAATAGTGAATTGTGTTAAAATCATCAAGTAATAAGGGGTTCGAAGAAGTTGGATTACCTCTATTAATAACTGTAATACCACCAAGTTTATTTCGTAAAGTGTAGTTAATTTCATTTACGATTTCTTCATTATTTGAATTGCGTAGTTTAAAAGACATTTTTTATATTAAGAAAGAAAATTAAATTACGATGTGATTTAAAAATATATATAATTTTTATAAATGATTTGTTATATTACAGTGTATTATGACATAAACAGAAGTGAATGGTCAAATAAATTTAAAAGGTCTTTTCAAGATTATTTATCTCGTTTCAAACCTTTTATTGAATTATTTAAAAATGATACTGATGATGAAATGATTGTATTTATCGACGAGAAATACTATGAAGACTTACATAACATAACACATGAAGCGAAAAATATTAAATTAATTAAATTAAACCAAGATATTTTGAAAGATGATATATACTGTTGGAGTTTACTTGACAAGGAACGCGAAATTATGACAAATCCAGAATATCGATTTCTCTTAGGAGATAGGACAATATATCCAGAGCATAATTATCCTGAATATACACTTATCAATCATAGTAAAATAGATTTCGTATCGAGAGTTATAGACCTTGGATTATCTATATCTGAATATTATGCTTGGGTAGATTTTGGATTCTTTTCGAAAATCGAAGATATACCAAATAAATTACTAGATATTAATAAATTTAATTTAGATAAAATTAATTATACACTTATAAATCCATTAGATGATGATAAAGATAATAATATATATTATACATTACGATACGCACCTGAGAAAATTGGAGGTTTCTTTTTTCTAGGGCGAAAAGATAAAATAAAGGAATACCAAGAACTCTATCATAAAGTTCTAAATCAATTTCAAGAACAAAATATTGCCGACGACGATCAACATGTAGCACTTCGATGCTATTACAAACAACCTGAATTATTTTCTTTTAATGTTGATAATTATGGATGGCATAAAGTCTTCGTTGCAAATCAAAAAACTGTACCTGTACGTGTTATATCTTTTTGTCTATGGGGTAATGAACAAAGATATGTTGTCGGACTTATAGAAAATATAAAACTTGCTAAAATATATTATCCTGATTGGGTTTGTTGGATATATATACATACATCAGTTAATAATGATATATATAATAAACTGTCAGTGTTTGATAATGTAAAAATTATTATCAAAAAAGATGAAAATATAAGAAGTAAAAGATTTATGCTCTGGAGGTTTGAACCGATGTGTGATAATTCAGTAGAATACTTTATGTCTCGAGATACAGATACTAGAATACAACCACGTGAAGTTCTTGCTGTAGATGAATGGATAAATTCAGGGAAAATATTACATATAATGAGAGACCATCCACAACATTATCCTAAAATTCTCGGTGGGATGTATGGTATTAACCCCAAACAAATCATGAATAATTGGAATAATTGGATAGAACTAATTGAAGAATTTTACAAAAATCATGGAGAAGATGTAGATGATCAGTATTTTTTAGAATTGTATATATATAATCGAATTAAAAGTACTGATCGTATTATCCATGATGAAATAAAAAAATATGAAGGTTCTGAATGTTTAGACTTCCCGATCAAATATGAACAAAACAATCATTTTGTAGGTTGTTACATTTATGAAAATGGAGAAACCGACCCACAAACTGCACAGGTTTTAAGGAATTGGTTAGAAAATAATTTGAAACATAGAATAAGTGAATATAATATTTCTTTAGAAGAAAAATTATTTTATTTAAAAAATGTTATAGATGATATTTATGTGATTCATTATACAAAACTAGTATCAAGGAAAAAAAATCTATCTATAGAATTAAGAAAACATTTTCTAGATAGATTTTTTAAAGTAAATTGGGTTGAGAATTTTGACAGGGAGAATTTAACACCAGAAATAATTCAAAAATCTTGTATTTTTAATCCAAATGTATTAAAACGATATTTAACAGCAGGTGAAATTGCTAATGGTTTAGCACATACTTATGTATTAGAACAAATTCAAAATAATAATACTTCTTTAGTATTAGAGGATGATACAATATTTAAAGAAAATTTTATACATCATTTATATCATATTATGAAAGTATTACCTCCTGACATTTGGGAAGTTGTGTGTCTTGGTGGTCCAACAGAAATACAAAAATATCCTAGTAAAACATTAGAAAATTCAACTAAACTAAAATTTAACTCGGAAGAAATAATTTTATATTCTTCTCCAACGAGAGCACCGTGTAGTTTAAGTGCAATGTTATATTCATCTAGAGGAGTAAAAAAAATTCTAAAATCTGGTTATTTTAAACCGCTATGTGCCCCGAGCGATCATACTGTATGGTTTTGTTGTATGGAACAAAAAGTTTACATGTTATGGTCTCAACCATGGATTACATATGAAGGTTCAAAAACTGAATTGTTTTCTTCATCATTAGATACTGAAAGAGGATTTTAATTTATATAAATAATATGTATACCTACTTCTTTTAACATTTCAAATGAGTATTTAAAATCTTCACCCCATCGTTCGTGATTGAAATCAGGTTTACTAGTTATTAACTCTTTAATACCAACTTGTATGAGTCCTTTGGCGCAATTCGAACAAGGAAACATAGTAACTATACATATTGAATCTTTTAAAGACACACCATTTCTACAAGCATTATATATACCATTCGTTTCAGCGTGAACTACATATTTATATTTCTCTGGTCTTTCCCAACGACTAATTTGTTTTTCATCCACACCTCTACAAAAACCATTGTATCCTGAAGATAATATTTGTAAAGATTCGGGATATATAAATAAAGCACATACTTTAGTTGATGGATCTTTAGAAAATAATTCAGATTGATATTGAGCGAGTTTGAAAAATTTAATTATTTTATCTTCTTTCATTTTAATTAAGTTTTAAAACTTTTAACTTTAAGTTTTAAAAATAAAATTGATATAAGAATTTATTTTTTTAATATAAAATATAAATATGTACGTCATTAAAAGATCTGGTAATAAAGAAACTGTTCAATTCGATAAAATAACGAATAGATTGCAAAAGTTGAATATTAGTAGTAACATTGATCCATTGATTGTTGCACAAAAAATATGTTCGAGAATATTTTCTGGTATTACTACCACTGAATTAGACAACCTAGCAAGTCAAGTTTGTATGAATATGGTTATGGAACATCCTGATTATGGAGTTTTAGGAAGTCGTATTATTATAAGCAATCATCAAAAAAACACTCCTGAAAGTTTTTATGATGTTGTTTTTGAATTGAGTCAAAACAAAGATGTACATAATATTCTAGCACCTCTAGTAAGTCAAGAGTTAATTGATATAACTCAAAAATATAAAGATGAATTACAAGATATGATTGTTATGGATAGGGATTATCTATTGGATTATTTTGGTTTCAAGACTTTAGAAAGATCATATCTATTAAAACTTAATGGAAAAAAGAAGAGAATTGTTGAAAGACCTCAACATCTTTTTCTAAGAGTCGCAATCGGTATTCATGGTGATGATTTGGAAAGTATTAGAGAAACATATAATTCAATGTCGTTGAAATTATATACTCATGCTACACCTACACTTTTTAATGCAGGTACAAATCATTCTCAATTATCTAGCTGTTTTTTGATATCAACGGAAGATTCAGTTGAAGGTATATTCGAAACAATTAGTGATTGTGCAAAAATATCAAAATGGTCTGGTGGTATTGGTGTTCATATTTCGAATATTAGATGCAAGGGATCCTATATTCGAAAAACAGCAGGAACTACAGATGGTATAATTCCAATGTTGAAAGTATACAATGATGTGTCAAGATATATCAATCAATCTGGTAAACGTAATGGTTCATTTGCAATATATTTGGAACCACATCACGGAGACGTTTATGAATTTCTTGAGGCAAAAAAGAACACTGGTCCAGATGAATTAAGAGCACGTGATTTGTTTTATGCTTTATGGGTTTCTGACTATTTCATGGAGTGTATTGAGAAAAACGATGATTGGTATTTAATGGATCCAGATAATTCTTATGGTTTAACGGATGTGTATGGAGATGAGTATAAAAATCTTTATCTAAAATATGTTGGTGAAGGTAGATATGTAAAGAAAGTAAAAGCACGTGATCTTTGGGAACATATCATTGCTTCACAAATAGAACATGGAATGCCGTATATATCTTATAAAGATCATGTAAATAGAAAAAATAATCAGCAAAATATAGGTATAATCAAATCAAGTAATTTGTGTAATGAGATTAATGAAGTGTCAAATAGTGAGGAAACAGCTGTATGCAATCTCGCAAGTATGTGTTTACCTCAATATCTTGAATACCCAAGGGAAGGTAATCTAGTATGGGAATCTCTTTTATCAGTAGAAGAATCATTAACATATATTTACTTGTCAAAAGGAAAATTGAAATTACTCACAATAAAAGATTGTTCGTATTGTAAACTTCTTAAATCGTTGTTAGATGAAACAGGATTAGTTTATGAAGAAATTGACGATGCTGACGCTGAGGAATTTGGAAGATTTGAAACCTATCCACAATTGTTTTCAGAATATAGCGGCAATGGTAGACATATTGGAGGATACACTGATTGTTGGGAAATTCTAAAACCTCGAATGAATTATGACAAATTGATGAAATATGCATATAATCTTACAATCAATTTAAATAAAGTTATTGATAAAAACTTCTATCCTACTGAAAAATGCTCGAAATCTAATTTCAAGCACAGACCTATTGGACTTGGTGTTCAAGGACTTGCAGATGTGTTTATGATACTAAAATTACCATTTACGTCAGAAGAAGCAAAAGAGATTAATAAAAATATATTTGAGTCGATATATTATGGTAGTATGTCATCTTCTATAGACTTAGCATCTAAGTACGGTCCTTATGAAACATATAAGGGTTCTCCATTATCATTTGGTAAATTTCAATTTAATTTATGGGATGTTTCAGAAGATACTTTGTCAGGTAAATGGGATTGGAGTTCATTAAGAGAGAAATTATTGCTACATGGAAGTAGAAATAGTTTAAATATAGCATTAATGCCAACTGCATCGACATCAAGTATCTTTGGTAATAATGAAAGTTTTGAGGCAATTACGTCGAATTTATACACACGTAATGTATTGTCTGGAGTATTTACAATAATTAATAAATATTTAGTAAAAGATTTAATCAATCTCGAATTATGGAACCAAGATATAATTGATCGTTTGATTTATGATAAAGGTTCAGTACAAAATATGAAACGATTACCTAAATTCTTGAGAGAGATATATAAAACATCTTTTGAAATTGACCAAAAGTTGTTAATAAAAATGAGTGCAGAACGTGGTATTTTCGTATGTCAAAGTCAATCGTTAAATTTATTTTTTGATAAACCATCGTTCAAAGAATTAACATCTTGTCATTTCTCTGGTTGGAAAAATGGATTAAAAACTGGATCTTATTATATTAGAACAAAACCTGCTTTATCAGTGCAAAATTATGGATTAGATATAAATAAAGAAAAGATTTTTAGATTAGAGGATGAACAAAATACAGAAAATGATGAAGGATGTTTGAATTGCGGAGCTTAAAATTTTCGATTTATTTTTTTTTATTTTTTTATTTTATTTATTAAAATAAAAAATGAATACGTTATTAAATAATCCAGAAACTATTATAAAAATAGTAGCAACAGGAATTTCAATTATGGCATTACTAATAGGAATATTTATATCTATGATTGGTAATGATACTACTAAAAATTTGAAAGAGGAAAATGAAAGGATGTCAAAATTTGGTTCAACGTTATATAATTCTGGTCTTGTTTTTTTGGTATTAACAATAGGTAGTTTAGTTGGTACTGTAGCTTACAGGCCTGAATTTAAAAATATTCTTATGAAATTTATTTATCCAATATGTGCTGCTATTGCTATTTTAATTATGTTTATAATTGTTGGTAGTTTTATTAATTCATACGACAAAGACAGTACCTTAGATGATGAAACTAGAAATGATAAATATGCTGTTCTCGGTCAATGGGTGTCAACTGTAGGATTAGCTTCAATACTTCTAATATATTTTATAAAATTCTAATAAATTTATGTATGTTATTTAAATAATACTTGAACTATTATAAAAATGAATTATTATGATATTTTAGGTGTTTCTAAAACTTCGTCATTAGAAGAAATAAAACAGTCCTATAAAAAATTAGTAATTAAAAATCATCCAGACAAAGGAGGAAATAAAGAAAAATTTCAGCAAATACAAGAAGCATATGAAGTTCTGTCAGATGATAATAAAAGAAGGCAATATGATAATCCAAACCCTTTTCAACAAGGTGGTTTTCCACAAGGTTTTCCTTTCCAACAAGGATTCCCACAGGGTTTCCCACAAGGTTTCCCTAATCCATTTAACTTTTTTAACATGTCTAATAATAAAAATAATGATCAAATATATAAATGTAAAATCACTTTAAAAGATGTTTATAACGGTGTAACAAAAACATTTAATATTAAGAGAAAAACATTATGTAATTCATGTAAAAAGAAATGTGATATGTGTAATGGTGTTGGTATGGTAAACACAGGACAACAAATTCAAATGGGACCTATTATTCAAATTATACAAAAACAATGTGAAAAATGTACTGGAACTGGTATAATAAAAAATACAATTTCTTGTGCACCTTGTAATTCAACTGGTTATATTCATAAAGAAAAAAATATAGACTTGAAAATTCCAAAAGGTGTTGAGGAAGGTAAAGAGTATATATTTGAAGAATGGGGAGAACAAAGTAATAAGCCGAATGAAAAATCTGGTAATTTTATTGTTACAATAAATATAGAAAATGATAATATTTTTACTAGAAGTGGATTAGATTTGCATTACGAAACTAATATTAACATATATGAGTCTATAGCAGGTAAAAAATTAGAAATACCATACTTTGGAGAAACATTATATATTGATACATCTAATTTTTGTGTAATAAATCCAAATAAAGAATATATAGTATTAGAAAAAGGACTTGTGAATGAAAATGGTACGAAAGGTAATTTGTATATAAAATTTAAGATAGAATATCCTGAAAAAATCTTAAATGAAGAAGAATCATTATTGTTGAGTAATCTTTTTAAGAAATTAAAATTATATTAATTTTATTATAATTAATTTATAATAAAATCATTATTGAATCGTGTCAAGTATATTGTCAATTGTATCATCGTTATTATTATCATCATCACAGTTAATAACACTCGTATTATCATCTTCAGCAACATTATTCTTTAAAATATCAAAAAACTTTCGCATTATCTTAATGTCATTATCATCATGTTGAACTGTGTCTTGAAATGCGTCTATGACATCATCTTGATGTGGGTCTTGAACTGCGTCTATGACATCATCATGAAATGAATCTTCTACATTTTTAAACACCAGTTTATCAATTGATAATCGATTATTACTAATTCGAATATTAAAATCTACATCTAATCTTTGATATAAAATAACAATATACGAGATAAAATATAAATAAGGAAAAAAGTATAGAACAAATATATTTAGAAAAATAAACATATATTTGTTTACAGTGTTAAAATTCTGTTCATAAAAATTGTTCATGTTGTTGTGTTTATTTATACAAATTTAAAAACACAAAATCAATTTTATTTTTTGTACAAACAATAATTTTTAATAACTGGTATATTTTTATCATATATTTTCATTTCAATAGCTTTATCTAGAAGTGCGTTGAATATTTCTTTAAATAAATCAGTATGTCCTATTTCTGGACAGATACTATGAGCTACTTCATGTAATAACACGTATATTAACATATTATCATGATAATACTTGTCATTCTCATCTTTGAGACATAGAAATATATCTTCCTTGTTAATTGTATAAGATTTTTCCCCATTACACAAAGATAAATCATAAAGTATTTTTTTCTTATTTATATTCTTAAGAACTCCATCGTATTGAACATTATCTTCAAACATTGGTTTCAGTATATTATGAAGTTGTTTTAACTTTGGTTCATTATCACATTCTGGTTTAAATATAAAATTTTCTTTAAAACATTTTCTTATTGTTGAACCTTGCATCAAATAAATAATATATATTATTAAAAATATTTCAATTAGTATAATATACAGTTCCATTTTATATATTATAAATAAAATAAAAATGAAAAAAATAGTTAAAAACAAAAAAGAAAAATAAGAATGAGAGAACAAGGTATAGAAACATTATTAAAGGTTCTAAGTATAAAAAAGAACGCAGATATAATTGAGAAAAATATATATGAAATAAGTAAAGATGATGATGACTTGTATACAAGTATTATATATCAAGTCGTACACGATATTATTGAAAACAAGCACAAATTATCTGTAATACTTGAGAATGTAAAAAAAAATAATTATAGTTGGAATCATGAGTGTTTTAAAGAAATGATTTTGGAAGAAGAAGAACAGGATGAATTTATAACAAATCCATTTGAAGTTGTAGAAGGTATAATACAATGTAATTGTGGTTCGAAAAGAGTTTATAGTTATTCTAAACAAACTAGATCCAATGATGAAGCAGCGACCACTTTTAGTCAATGTTTATCATGTAAACAAAAATGGAAAACTAACTAGCTGGATGAACTATACTGTAATCTTTATTTACATTTAACAGTTTTGTTGCTACGCCATTTTTAGCGTACAAACTGTTAATACCGACTACTTGACAAAAAATATGTATTGTAAAACCAATTAAAAATAGAGATATTGTATCGTAATCAAAATTTGCAATTTTTCCTATAAAAATAGTTATAACACCAGTCATAAAAGCTTCTAATAATAATTGATTAATGTAGATTGTAGGTATTTGATATAATACAACAAGTAGTAATACAATTAATACAATTAATAACATTTTATAATATATTTATATATTATAAAATTTATATTTTTCTTTTTAACTTTCTTCTACTTCTAGACTTTCTAGACTTTCTTCTACTTCTAGACTTTCTAGACTTTCTAGACTTTCTTCCGTCAGCTGATGTTTTAGTAACAGTTTCTTCTGAAGATGTCTTAGGTTCTTCCTTTTCATTTTCTATTTCTTTAATTATACCTTCTTTAATTAATTTATTAAACACTTCATTATTCTTTTCAATACTTGTAATATTTTTTAAGGCAGTTTGATATTCTTTATTACGTTCAACAGTTTTTCTGAATTCTTCAAAATTTAGATTATATGTTTTCTTTAACTTGCATATTTTTTTAATGTTATTATAATTTGCTACAAAAAAATCACCATATTCTGATTCTATTTCTGAAGATGTCTCTTCGTTACTTGATTCAAAGTTATATATTTTAGCACAAAATTCATATTGTTTATTAATATATTTCTTATTCATTGGTGGTAATTCACTTGACATCATATTTTGATTCATTTCTCTTAAATTCATGTCACATTCATAAACATATAAATTTAAATGTTTATCACTATTATGTTCTGAAGCGTTCAATGAACATATTAAACCTGACAGATTTGTAAAAAATGTCATAAATTTACCCGAATTGTGGTGATCTGCCCTATATAAGACTATTTTATTTAAATTCGAAGAATTATTTTTAGTAATAATTCCACCCATATTTTTTTATTAAATAAAATATAAATTTATTTTATTTAATAAAAGTTAGTAATAATAATAATAATAATAATAATAATAATAATAATAATGTAAATAAATTTGTATAAGCATTTACAATTATAAAAATCCAATTGTTTTTATATTTGATAATTTTATTAATATTAATAGTGTCACTGTACCCAATTTTTTTTATAACATTATCAAAATATGTAGAACCTGGACCGTGTAAAAAAAAGGAGAAATACCTTTATATGAAATTTCTCCATAATTATTTATTTCGATTATATCATCAATTTCATGAAGTGGGTGGACTAAAGTTAAAAAAATTTCATTATTTTTATCAATATTAAAAAGTTTTGAATTTTTATTACATAAGTTAGTAAGCAATATTTGATCATCAGCATTATCATTTGAATTTTTATTTAAAATTTGTTTTATAATTTCTAATAAATCTTTTACATAACCTATATAAGTTCCAGCGTTTAAAGAAATGTTATTACATGTTCCATAAAACATTTTAATCGTAAATTTATTTATATAGTTTGTGTGTTTAACATTATCATATCCTACTATAATTTTACATTTTGTTTCATTGTATACTTTTAAAAACATATTTTTTAATTCATTTAGATTTCTTGTACAAATTACATCATAACCATCAACAACACAAACAATATCATTCATATTAAGAGATTCTAAATATTTTATTATTAATTTAAATCTCCAGTTAAAACCTTTCCATTTTTGTCCGTAACCGAGTATTTCAATTTCTTTTCCATACCTTCTACAACTTTGTACAAGATATGGGAAGTAATATTTACTTTCTGTTACAACAGTTACTATATGTAAATCTTCCATCTTTTATTATATAATATTATTTAAAAATTTATAAATATATATATATAATGTCTCTAATAAAAATTAGTAAAGAAGAATATTGTAACATTGGATTAAATATTATTAAAAAAAACAAATTTTATTTGACATTACATTTCTTGTTAAAATGTCATTTTATAAAACAAGATGATTTTAATATTATAAATTACATTAAAGATGTAATAAAATCAGAAGATGAGTTTAAGGTCTTCATGATATATAGAGATTATTCAATGTATGTATACAAAGAGTATTTTATAGATGATAAAGATATAGAATTTATTTTATATGCAATCATAGGATATGTTTATAAAACTTATTCAGAAAATCACGATGTTCTTAAACCATTTATAAATCAAGTTACTGAAAATAAAGACAAAGTATTGGAACAATACGATCTCTTCAAAAATTCATTTGTTATTAAATCAGAAGAGATTGAGAAATTTGATGATATAAACACTGCACTAGTGTATTTAGAAAAAGCAAGATACTTAGATAATGAAGCAAAGAGATATAATAATATGGCGATTGAGATATTACATAAAACAATTTCAAAAAAAGAAAAAATAAATAAAGTTATTAAATAAAATGAATAACTCACTACTTTTATCTATAAATATTGGACTTCTATTATCTTATATTTTTACATATTACTGTCATGGACAAATAGTTTCTTATACTAAAGACTTATCTCATTCGCTAATGATTAAGTATAATCGTATTAAAAAAGAACGAATTCTACATTTTTATACAGGTATTTTACTCTCAATGTTAATTAGTTATCTGTTTTATTTAAAAGCACCTCAAGAAATGACACTATTTCAAAAAATTAATATTATACTTATTATATTACTACTATTACCAATGGTTGTTTATAAACTATTACCTAAATCTGACCACATGTTAAATTACTCTCAAACAGATCAAGACTATAAAGATTGGTTTAACATTTATTTGTGTATGAAAAATAAATCAATGTACGGATTTCTATGTGGTTTTACAGTCTCAATAATGATATTAAGTTTAATGGAAATTAAATAAATTTTAATATTACTGATAATATATCAACAGGACCTACTATAGAATCAAAAAAATCGCTCAAAATATTATCTTCACCTTTTATATTATTTTCTTCCATATATAAATATAAATATAATACAATTTCTTTTATTTTATGTTCTTCTTTAAGTTGTTCTATAAAACTTTCTACTGCATTATACTTTATAGCAAAATTTATTAATTTTTCTAGATGATATTTTATCTCATACGTATAATTATTATCTTCACTACTTAAACGATATACATACCAATCACCATTACTACTATTACTTCGAAAGACCATAAATTTAGATTCTAAATTTATATCTTCAGTATCAAAATCAATCTTGTAGAAAAAATCTTCATTATTCCATTTTAATGAAAAAGGCATTTTTTTATTATAAAACATATTTTATTTTTGAAAAATTACATAATTAAAATGACGACGATACGGCATCATTGTATAAAAATATATAAATGGAAAACCTGAATCAGGTAAAATATCTTCATTTATTATCATGCTTTCATAAAGTTCACATAATGGTTTCATTATTTTCGCTGTTTTTGTAGTTCTGCTTTTGTCAAAAGTAAGAATAAAAGATTTAATAATAGACCAAGGTCTTTCACTATAATAAAATTCACTCATTTATGTATGTTTTTTTTTAAAAAAATTCGTAATCTTATTATAACAAATATCTTTGTCACCAAAAATATGAGAAATTACTGTATTTTCAGATAAATAATTAGAATTCGTTACAAAAGAATGTGGAATTTTAAATGTATTTTCTTTATATTTTGTTTTTAGTAATTTATTCATGACTCCTTGTTCGTAGCATTCTCCTGCCCATGAACTGTTTAATGTATGTTTATTATTAATAATACAAGAATAATTTTCTATGTAATCTTGTATACAATCTGAAACAAAATTTTTACTAATTTTATCGTTTTTTAGCATAAATACACCTGCATTATACGAGAAAATGTTAATTATATTTAAAGGATGGTGATCATATCCAATAAAAATACTCGAATTTGGTGATTTTTCAATCAATGATTCTAAAGGAATATCATCAACAAAAAATACATCTGTATCTAACCATAAAAAATAATCATATTCTTCCTCATTATTTAAAAGATCTAACATATATTGTAATTTCCACCAATATACTGGTAATTCAAGAGATTTGTTTTTATAGTTATTTAAGAAGACATATTTGTAATTATTTTTATCTGAATATTCAGATATATTTTTATTATGGATGTCTAATATTTTTAAGTCTCGAGTTTCTATAGTAAAAATTAATATTTTTTTTTATCTAGATTAATATAAAAAACTTTATAATGATACTGACAAATAATTAAAGTGATTAAAGTGATTAATGAGATTAAAGTGATTTTTAAAGTGTTATTCTTCTTCATTTATAATATAAAATATTATAAATAATTTAAATTTAATTGAACAAAGAATTAAAGGATACTGGATTATATTTAATTGATTTTAGAATCTTATTTGTACTTTCATTATAAACAACATAATATTTACCACATCGACTTAATCTGTAAGCTGGTGAATCATAACGTGAATCACGTTTATATGACTCTACAGTTAAAATAGCTTCTTCTTCGTCTTTACATAATTTACTCATATTAGACTCATGAACCAAACTAAATGCTTTATCTGCATCTACTCCAAAAGCGCTATAAGCTCCATAAACAACATATAGAATATCCGTCAATGCATCAATCGTCTCCTTAAAATCTTTGTTCTCAATAGCTTCTTTTAATTCATTTACTTCTTCGTTAATTAAATCAAGACGATATTGTACAAGTTTAGGGTCAGTATCAAATAGTCTATGTTGTGGTTTATTATTACTAACAACACCAAATGATTCATTAAATTCATTCAATACTTTTTGATAATTAGTCTTCATATTATTTTATATTTTAATATAAATTCTTAAATTATAATTTTAATAATTTTTAATTTTGCCACCTATTTCTAAATATACTTGCTTTCTTGTTTTAAAATGTGAGTCAAGTATTCTATTATCATCCACAAAATCAAACACTATTGGTTTCACATCTGGACGTCGTAAAACACGTCCTAATGCTTGTATAAAATAACTTTCCAAATCACAAGCTAATATTAAACAATCTAATTTTGCATAATCAAAACCTGTACCTGCTTTACTTGTCGTTGCTACAAGAATTCGTGATTCTCTATCAAATTCTTGTTTACTCCCTATCAAACTATCAACATATTCTCCTTCTTCTTTTAACCGATTGAGAATATATTCACCTTGTTCAACTCGTTTAGAAAGAATTAATATATTCCTGTCCGAGAATTTCTTTACTATATCGACTATAAGTTCATTTCGTTCTTTATTATTAGCTTGTTGGTCTAATAATGCACCCCAATTTACTTTACCGTCTTTTGTTAAAATAATTTCAGGTGTAAAACCTGTATTCACTTTATAAACTAAATGTTCTCTTTTTAACAACCTAATAATTTTATCTTCACCAAAATAAAAATTTAATAAAGGATCCAAACCATCAACTCTATAAGGAGTAGCACTTAATCCGATTAAATATCTAGGATATACGTAATACAATGATTTTGCTAAAGTCTCGGCCATTATTAAATGACACTCATCAACTATACAATTACCTATATCTATAAAAAACGATTTTCCCATTTTTTCTACATTGATTGCATTAATAATATAAAAATCACAATCTTGAAGTTCTGATTTCGTTGTTATTTTTTGTATAGTAGCAGTAGGGCAAACTTTAAATATTGCTTCCTCCCATTGTTTAATTAAGACAATCTTATTCACTATGACAAGCGTTTTTAGTTTAATATGACATGCTAAATTAATTGACGTGATTGTTTTACCCATTCCAGTAGCAAGACTTATCATTACAGACCCTGTTTTAGATAGAATATTTAATGATTCATTCTTCACTATTTCTTGTTCTGGACGTAATTGACCTTCAAATTTCACATTCATAGTAGGATATTCATCACGAGCAGGTCTAGACATTTTTAATTCACGAATGGAATAAGCAAAAGGAATTAATATCATATCATTTTCTAATAGATAAGGATATATAATTTTTTGAGGTGCAAACTTGTTATACTTTGTATTCTTTATTCTAATAATTAAATTATCATTGATAAGATTTCTATGTTCGTCGGTTAAACTATCAACATTAATTTTTAAAGACATTATAATATTATATTTAAATTTATATTTAAATTATTTTTTATTTTTTATAATAAAAATAAAAAATATGAACTCAGAATATTTTAATATGATAGAAGCATATCAAGGTTGTAATCAAGTATTGTACGAAAATTATGATCAAGTATCTTCTTTAGGTACTAGAACTGTATCAGGTAATTTTAGCGGTCCAACGCGTTTCAACTCTCCTAGACCACCACCTCCTGGTCCACCAGGACCTAGACCACCCCTTCCACCTGGTCCACCAGGACCTAGACCACCCCCACCACCAGGACATAGACCTCCATTTCCTCCTAATTATCATGGGTTTCAAGGATTTCCATATCCAACAAGTTATATGTATTACGATGATCCGCGATATTTATATACGAATCCGATATACACATCAATAAAAAACTACAAACCTACATTTTTCGAAATAATGGATTATAATGCATATACATATCCTGAAAATCCATCGGATGTAGATATAAATAATATGATATACTTTATAAGTTCTTTACCACAAATAATACCATGTACATTAAGTTGTCGTCAATATACAAAATATTTTATAGAAACTTATATCAAAAACTATAATAATGATATGAGAGTTATATGTAGTAATAAAAAAGAATTAATAACCTTTTTTACTGAATTGAAAAGAGATATTACAAACAAATACGGATACGATATAAGATATACAGAAAATATAAATGGTATATACTAATTCTTAATTTAATATAATAAAATAAGAATTATAATAAAAGAGAATGAGTGATGATTATTTTATAGATCGAATATTAACAAACTTTTTAAGTAATGTAGAAGATGACGAACTTGAACAAGCCTTATTAGAAAGTATGGAAATGCAACCAACTTTAGAAAAAACAAATGAAAAGGTTGAATTAGCTGATTCTGTAAAATATGATAGTAAAACAATGAAAGATAGTAAATGTTGTATATGTCTTTCTAAATACAATAAAAAGAGTATAGTAAATATCTTAACTAATTGTGGACATATATTTCACACAAAATGTATAAAAGAATGGGGAAGTTATAAAAAAGAATGTCCTGTATGTAGAAAAAATATATAAATTACTAATTTTATTTAAAAAATAGTAAATATATAAAAAATGGTCATTGAAAACATTAATAATTATGTATTAAATTTCATAGAATTAAATAAAGATTCAAATCTAATTGATTTATGGAAATCTAAGAAAAATCAACAAAATCTGTTGAAAACATTAAAGAAAAATAATATAACCATTAAAGACCCAAATAAACCGAAAAGAGGAAAGAGTGGGTTTTTGTTTTTTTGCGATGAATATAGATCTAAAGTAAAAACTGAATTTCCAGATATGAAAGTGAAAGAAATTGTATCTACATTGGGTGTAAGATGGAAAGAATTGAAGATGGTAGATTCAGAAGAAATTTCGAAATTTGAAAAACTATCACTTGAAGATAGAAATAGATATAAAAAGGAAATGCATGATTATATACCTTTGTTAAATAGAAAATACAAATATGTTAAAAGTGTTAAAAAAGTGAAGAGTAAAAAAAGGTCAAAAAGGACTCAGAATGAAATTATGTTTGATAATTTTATCAAGTCAAAGAAAAGTAGAATTAAAAAATTACATCCAGATTTTGAATTAAAAGATATTGTTGAATATCTGAAAAATAAATGGAATGAAATGACTGAAGAAAAAAAGAAAAAATATTTAAATAAGAAATTATAGTTGAATATCAGTCTTATAATTTATTGGGCTATGAAATAAATGTTTATGATATTCGTAAAAATGAAGGTCTGGTTTTCTATGACATTTAATGATAAATTTGTCTATAGCATTCACTTCATTATCTAGGTGAAGTGTATAAAGTCTTCGGATCATGCTTTTAGTATATACTAAAACATGTGTTGTTCTGTCAACTGCAAGAAAATTATCTATATCTATATTTCGAAGATATATATTCTCTACAACTTCAATCCATTTATTGTTATGATTAAGTTTATATTTAGTATCAAAACGACCACCAATATAAAGCAATTTATTTTTTTCTTCTATCAACTTGAATTTTATAATTGAATCTGAAAAATCATTTATAAAATTTGCTGGGTTATTGATAAATACATCATCTTCAAATGTCATGATTAAATCATCATCTAAAATAGAATCATCGTCAATTATACTTTTCCATAATTGACGATAGGACATATTGCAACCAACTTCTCCTTTTCTTTTATTATTCGTTTTTAAAGTTAGTCCATCAATCGCACTAAACCTATGAATTAAAGATATATCGAAAAACTCAGACAAACGACTGCAAAATTCTGTATATTTATCTTTTCTTCTATCTAAGTTAATAACATATATATTTTTTAATAAACTATTTAACATTTTTAAATAAATATTTTATTTTCTTTAATTAAAAAATGAACAGAGTAAGAAAAAGTAAACGTAAGAGTAAAAGTAAACGTAGAAGTAGAAGTAGAAGTAGTAAATGTAAGAAATACTTACAAAAGAAGATTGGGATTAATATCAACGAGTTTAAAAATGGGTTGTATGTATCTAAATCTCAAGCAATCGCTGTTGCTTATAGTCAAGTTCGCAAGAAGCACCCATCTTGTAGACGAGTTATTAAAAAAACTAAAAGTCCAAGAAAATTAGACGGTTTTACAATGTTTGTTGAAACACCGTATATTCCTTTTGCAGGTCAAAGATGGGTTCCTAAAGCAATAAATTAATTTTTTTAAAATCTTTTATATAATAAATTATGAAAAAAGATACTATTTTTGTCTCTATTGCAAGTTATAGAGATGATGTATGTAATTTGACATTAAAATCACTTTATGAGTCGGCTTCCAATCCGGAAAATATATATGTTGGTATATGTCAACAAAATAAAAAAGAAGATGAAGATTGTTATAATAATTTTGATAATAAAAATGTAAGAATAATCAGAATACCTTATTATGAAGCAAAAGGACCGACATATGCAAGATATTTATGTAGCACTCTTTGGAATGGAGAAGAATATTATTTACAAATTGATAGTCATTCTAAATTTGTAAAAGATTGGGATATTAAATGTATTAATATGATAAAAACTTTAAAACAATATACCAAAAAACCAGTACTTAGTCATTACCCTAGAGAAATTAAAGAATATGAAAACTATTCTAAAAATGTTTTACCAAGAATATGTAAAGCTTTCTTTAATGAAAAAGGAATGATTTCGTTCATGGGTAGTGAGATAATGGATTCTGAAAATAAGCTTTATAATACACCATTTGTAGCTGGAGGAATGTTTTTTTGTGAGTCCTATTTTTTAAATGAATTACCTTATGATCCAAATTTACCATATTTGTTTACGGGTGAAGAAATATTACATTCAGTTCGTTTTTATACAAATGGTTGGGACGTTTACACACCTACTGAAAATATTGTATTTCATGAGTATACAAGATTAGAAAAACCTAAAATATGGACGGATGACCCGCATTATTCGGATACAGAAGCATTGAATAAAGTAAAATATTATCTTAAAATGATAAGCTTTGATAAATTATCAAAAGGAATGAGATTTAACATTGATAAATACGGTCTCGGGAAAATTAGAACTCTAGAAGATTATTATAATTTCTCAGGTATAAATATGAAAGAAAAAAAAGTATATAAAAATTTTTGTAGAAAAGATAATAAAGCTTCAAATGAAGATATTATGAAAAGTAATGAAAAATCAATAATTGAAAAATTCGATATTATAGATAAAAATTATATGTTTTCATCAAATAATAGTTTTTTAATTTTTTTAATTTTTTTTATTTTTATTATGTTAATATAAAAAATGTCAATACTAACAACAAGCATACCAACCATGGTATCAGATGCAGCAAAAACAACTCTAGATACTACTAAAAATGTTTTAAATACCACAGTAAAAGCAGTAGATAATATATCTTCAGGTGCTGTTAAAGGAATCAGTGAAGTTGCGAAAGGTGCAGATAATTTAATTTCAGATAGTTCTAAAGGTTTAGGTAAGGTTATAAGTAGTTCTGGTGAAATTGTAGGAAAAGTAGGAACTAATATTGGTAAGACAGTGTCAGAAATTGGAAATATGCCCAAAAATATTTGTTCTACTAATTTTTCTATAAATATTATTATTCTTCTTATTTTCGGGTATTATTTATATACAAAAATGGTAGGTATGAATAAAGAAAATGTTAATATTCTCATCGAAGGTTTAGTATTGGGAATTGTATTATCTACATTTTTACATATGTCGATGTCTTCATTTAAAAAAAATAATAGAGATGATTAAGTTTTAAAAATTTAAAAATGATTTTAAAACTTGTTTTATTTTATAAAAATTAAATATGTCTAAAAAGTATGTTAAGAAAGATCAATTATCTCACGTTTTATTACGTCCAGAGATGTATATCGGTGCTGTTTCATTAAGATTATCTGAAGAATATATTGCAATTCAAAACAAAGATTTATCATATGAAATCATAAAGAAAGATATTAAAACATCTCCTGCAATTCTTCGCATATTTATAGAAATATTATCAAATGCTATTGACAATTACCAACGTTCAGTAGAAAATAAAATACCTTGTTCATATATTAAAGTATACATTGACAAAGAAACAGGTGAAACGAAAGTTGTTAATGATGGCGACTTTATCCCTATTAAAATAGACGAGACTGAAAAAATGTACAATCATACTTTGATATTCGGTAATTTATTATCTGGAAGCAACTTTGACGATGAACAAGATAGATATGTATCAGGAAGAAATGGTATTGGTGCAACTGCATGCAATATTTTCTCCAAAAAATTCACCATTCACGCTCTTGATCCTGACAACAAAAAAACTTTTGAACAAACATGGACTAATAATATGAGGGATATAGCAGAACCGATAATTGGTAAAGCAAAAACAAGTAAAGCATATACAAGTATATCGTACTTCCCGGATTTTGAGAAATTTGGTTTGAAAGGTTATACAGATGATATAATATCTCAATATATGAAGTATATTATAGATACTTCTATATTAACAAAAGTAAAGGTATATTTTAATGATAACTTAATCCCTGTAAATAACTTGACATTATATTCTAAATTATTTGATTGTCATACAGATGAAAGTATTTCATTCAAAGGATCAAATTCTGAATGTGTATTAACACCTTCAAAAGAATTTGAAATGGTTACTTTTGTCAATGGTATTTTCACAAAACTTGGCGGAACTCATTTAGATGCATGGTCAGATGCAATTTTTCGCCCATTATTAGAGAAAATCAATAAAAAAGGAAAACCACAATTAAATATTAAAGATATAAAACAATATTTCAGGATTTTTGTGATTGCTACGGTTGTTAATCCTCATTTTGAAAGTCAAAGTAAATATAAACTTGAAAGTCCAAAGATTGAAGCATCTGTAAAAACAGCAGATATTGCTAAGATTATGAAATGGTCTGTTGTTAGTGATATTCAAGATATAATTAGATCGAAAGAAATGATCGTTCTAAAAAAGTCCGAGAAGAAAAAGAAAGGATATGTTAAAATCGAAGGTCTAGACAATGCAAATTATGCAGGAACTAAAAATTCACATTTATGTAGTCTTATTCTATGCGAGGGATTATCTGCAAAAACATATGCGGTTGCAGGAATTGAAAAAGGAGTTTATGGGTACACTGGGCGTAATTACAATGGTATTCTTGCGTTGGGTGGAAAATTACTAAATTGCAGGAATTCTAATCCAAGTATAATTGCTAAAAACAAAGTGATTACGGACTTGGTTCAAGCATTAGGATTACAACACGGAGTTGATTATACCATTGAGGATAATTATAAAAATTTACAATATGGGCGTGTTATACTTCTTACTGATGCAGATTGTTTTACAGATGATACTGCTTTATTAGTTAAACAACAAAATAAAATATCCGTAATACAAATTGATTCTTTATTTGACGAAAATATGAATATTGATACACAATTAATCGAAGACACAGAAGTCTGGAGTGATACTAAATGGATTCCAATACAAGCTATAAGAAGAAAAACAACTAATAAAAAAATTTTAACAATAAATACCTATTCTGGTTTAGTTAGATGTACCGAAGATCATACATTATTGTTGGAAAATGGTGATGAAATTAAGGCGAAAGATATTAAAATAGGTGATCGTCTATTAAGAAATAATGATAAAATTAATTATACTCCTATAAATTATTGTAATGATAAAAAAGCAATGTTGATTTTTAGAAATAATAACTTGAAAAAAGTCCCAGATGAAATTTTAAATAGCAGTTTAGACATTCAAAAATCATTCTTTGAGGGATATTGTGATGGTAAAGTAGAATTTGAAGTTGTTGGTCAAGTTTGTGCCCAAGGTTTATGTTATATAATTAAAAATATTGGTTATTCTTATAATATTACTGAAAAAGAATATAATATTTTTACAATAAATGTAAATAAACATGTTGAAGATTATCCTGGTGAAGTAAAATATATATATGAAACTGATTATAAAGACAGATTTGTCTATGACATTGAAACAGTTAGTGGTAGAATTAATGCTGGAGTTGGAAATATGATACAAAGACAATGTGATGGGATACACATTTCTGGGTTAATAATGAATTTTTTACACGCCCTCTTCCCATCAGTCTTAAAACGCAATGAACCGTTTCTTGTTAGTATGCAGACTCCAATAGTCCGTGTATTTAATAAAGGTGGTGATCTATTATTCTACGATGAAAATAGATTCAAAGATTACGTTAAAAAGCAAACAAAAACTGTGAAGAGTAAGTATTATAAGGGATTAGGAACTACTAAGATTGAAGATGTACCTGATACATTTGGAGAAAAAATGGTAGAATATGTAAAAGATGATAAACTGGATGAGAGTATAAATAAAGTATTTCATAAAGACTTTGCGGATGAACGTAAAAAATGGTTAGAAAATTATAACCCGAATCCTGAGTTTTCTTTAGATGATGGAGGGAAGATGATTGAAATGAAAATGTCCAATTTTGTTAATAATGAAGTAATTAAATTTTCTCATGAAGATTGTAAACGTAGTATTCCTTCTTTATTTGACGGACTCAAAGAGTCGCAGCGTAAGCTCTTATATAGCATTAAAAAAAGAAATTTACTTTATTCTAAACCTTCATTAAAAGTAGCACAACTTGGTGGATATGTTGCTGAACATACGAATTATCACCATGGAGAACAGAATTTATATCAAACTATTGTAAAAATGGCTCATGAATTTCCAGGGAGTAATAATATTCCTTTACTTTATAGAGATGGTCAATTTGGTTCAAGAAATGATGGAGGTTCAGACGCTGCGAGTCCAAGATATATATTTACAAAAATGGAATCTCTAACACCATTAATATTTCGTGAAGAGGATGATGTTCTTTTAAATTATATTGACGATGATGGTGATTTAGTTGAACCTGAATTCTATATACCAATTATACCTATGATTTTAGTAAATGGTTGTACTGCTATTGGAACTGGTTGGTCATCAAGTATTCCTTGTTATAATCCAAAAGATTTAATCGAATGTATAAAAATATGGATGGAACATGATGGTAAAGTAATTACGAATGATGAAAGAGGTAATATAGCATCTTCATTATTTCCTGAATTATTACCATGGTATAGAGGATTCACAGGGAAGATTGAGACAAAAGATAATAAGATTATCACGTATGGAAATATTACAAAGGAGAAAAATAAAGTGAATATTACCGAACTCCCAATAGGAATGTGGACAAATAAATTCAAGGAATTTTGTGAGGATTTGATTGTCGAGAAGAAAATTAAAAGTATGAATAATAATTCAACAGTAAAGAAAGTTAATTTTACATTGACTGAGACTGAGGACGGATTATCGTGTAATTTAAATAATCTAAAACTCCATTCATATCTTTACACAACAAATATGGTAGTGTTTAATGAGAAATATCAATTGAAAAAATACAATATTGACCAAATTATTAACGATTTTTGTTACATGAGATATGAATTTTACAAGAAACGTAAACAACATATTATCAAACAATTAGAAAAAGAATTAAGATTTTTAGGTAATAAGGAAAGATTCATTACTGAGATTATTAATAAAAAATTGAATATTATGAATGTAGATGAGAATATCTTAATCAAAGAATTAGAAAAACGAGGATATGATAAAGAAAATGTTAAAGTTGACGATGAAGGAGAAGAAAGTGGAGGTGGTTATAATTATCTGTTGAGATTACCGGTCAGAACATTGACATCTAATCAAGTTAAGAAGATACAAAATGATATATTATCTCTTGAGAAAAAGTTAGATTATATAACAAAAATTAGTGAGAAAAAGATGTGGGTTAATGATTTAAATGAGTTTGAAGAGGAATATGATAAATGGTTAAAAACAATGGAGATTGATGTGAAACCTAAGAAAAATAAGAAATAGATATTACGAAGTATATATACAATTTTTTTCTTAATCTAAATTTAGATTAAGAAGAACTCTTATTTTCTCTTCTTAATAGATTTCTTTTTTTTACGAGATTTCTTAACAGATTTCTTTTTATTACGAGATTTCTTTTTATTTCCATCAAATTCATGGCACTTATTATCTTGATGTACATATTTATACGCTTTTATAACATTTTTATACTCTTCATTTCTATCTTTACCTCTTAACCATCTTGCCATAGTTGGTCCATCTTTAATACCTTTTGAATTTAGAAATCTTATGTATTCTTCACAATTTTTTTTTCTCACTTCTTCTGATTCTCCTGGTTTTTCAGGTCTTCTTGGTCTTGGTACTTCTGGTCTCCTTGGTTGTTCTTCAGGTCTTCGTGGTCTTGGTTCTTCAGGTGGTCTTGGTTCTTCAGGTGGTCTTGGTTCTTCAGGTCTTCTTGGTATTCCGATATATTTATATATAACTGTATTTAGAATATTATTAATAAATGTAGAAGTTGAATATACACATTTAAGTTTTTCTCTTCCATAAGATTCTGAACATGTTAATATATTATTTAAGAAATTTATTTGTTTCAAGTTTAATTTACGATCATTTTTTATTACTATATATTTATATAATGGTTCAAACCCACCACCTTCTTCAGAAACACCTATTTCTATAATATTTCCGTAATTTGTGTAAAAAATATATACATATGAAATAGGACTTCCCCAACGTACTTGTGTGTATACTGGTTGAGATTCTCCTCCACTACTTAGAAGTGTAATCATATTCATATCAACACCGATAAAATATTCATCAGCATGTAATGTAGTATTTTCAATATCTTTTTTGTATTTTTCCCAACCACTTATTCGACCACCACCACTATTTCCAAAATTATATTTTATAATATGTTCTTTGATTTTTTCAAAATCACTGTATAAATCAAAATTAGTGTATCCACTTCTACTAAAACTATGTTTGTGTGTATATTTAAATTCATTTGTTTTTATTTCAGTCACACCATTATTATATCGAATCTCTTGTTCTTCTTCCATTTATTATAATACTATTTAAAAAAAATACAATTTTTTTCTTAATCTAAATTTAGATTAAGAAGAATATCACGAACACTTATGAAAATAAGCTTTTAATTCCATCGAATTTAGCTTTCAACTTATCGTATTGGTCTTTCATGTCTGTGTATTGGTCTTTCATGTTGTTGAATTGTTCTGTCATGTCATTGTATTTGTTTGTCATGTCTGTGTAGTCATTTGATTTATTTAGAAGATCTGTTTTCAGATTGGAAATTTGACTCAAATAATTTGAATTTAGATTTTCAAAATATTTGTTCAAGTTTGATGTAATGTTTTTAAATTCACTATTGTCTACTGGTACAACATCTACGTGTACAGATGTATTCACTTTAACAACTGCTACAGGTGGTTCAACTTCCTCTTCTTGTTGTTGAGGTTCATCTTCTTGTTCCTCACCACCTGCTTCATCTGGTTGTTCTTCGTCTTCTTCTCCATCCTCCTCTTCTTGATCACCAAAGAAAGATGTATCGTATTTAAATTTCCATTTCTCACATAATTCAATTGCTTCATCATCAAGAGGAAAATTTTCTTCATTCACCCATCTACTAATAACTACTTTATCAGTCGCGGATTTAAAAACTAAACCTGATTCAGGATGCCAAATAGTATCTAACTCTTTCAATTTTTTTAAAACTATCTTACTCTTTGCTAAACTCATTTATAATTATTATATAAATATATTAAATCTTTAAACTGTTTTAAAAAATGAATTTATCTATAAAAACAATGAATAACTTACTTGGATTACTTATAATGGTTAAAAACGAAGAGAACAGTATAAAATTAACCATAGATTCTACTAAAAAATATATAAAAAATGTAATTGTATATGATACTGGTAGTACTGATAAGACTATCGAAATAATCACAGATACTTGTAAGGAAAATGGACAAATACTTCATTTGAAAATAGGAAAATTCAAATCATTTCCAGAAAGTAGAAATGATTCGATTATATTTGCAGAAACTGTGAATGCAGTTAAATATTTATTAATGATGGATGCAGGAGATGAATTACAAGTTACAAAATCAAAGAAAGACTTCGAGTCATTTTTGAAAAATATACCAAATGATGTGAATTTTGGTTTGGTAAATCAGAAATGGTTAGAAAATGATAATGAAATCAATGATCATAATGATATACGTTTTATAAGAAATAATAGTAATTGTAGATATGATTTAGATTCTCCAGTTCATGAAACATTTATTAATGTTGGTAAATATATGAGTTTTAATGAAGTATTAATATTGTATCAAGACAGAATGAAATATGGTATTTCATCAAAAGATAGATACTATAAAGATATAGATATTTTATTAAAAGCTAAACCTACCAAAAGAAATTATTATTTTTTAGCTCAAAGTTATATGAGTGTAAATGATTTCAAAAATGGCTTTAAATACAATGTTCTTTCTCTCGAGAGGAAAAATGATCCTGGAGATGATAGATTTACATGTGTTCGATGTGCTTTTTGTGCAATGATGTGTAATATGTCAACCAGTATTATATTTAAATATCTAGATATAGTACTCAAAATGAAAGATACACCAATCGATGCTTATGTTTATTTATTCAAAGTTTGTATTGAGAATAAATGCATTGAAAAAGCAGTTCCATATATTGAAAAAGTTTTCTATCTAGAAAAACCAGTAGGTCAATCAACGCTAGTAAACAATAATTTCTATGATTATACAAGATGGTCTTTATTAAGTGTTGTATGTCTAATGTCAAATACTCATTTAGACTTAGGTAGACAATCATGTATCAAAGCTATAGAAGCACAAAATAATCCTCAAGATTTACATAATTTAAAGCTTTATCAAAAAGTTTCATATTCTTGAGTTTTTATTAACAATTGTTTCATAAAACCTTCGTTTGGATTGATAGGTCTTTTTTTCTTTACTACATTTAAAACATAATCTAACACACTACATGCACAAGGTTTTATTATATTTTTACTTTGATAAATATCTCTAATAATATAATTTAATACGATAGTTGGACTTCTACTAATCCCAGCATAACAATGTACTAAAACATTTTCTTTCTTTGCAATATGTTTTTCAATAAAATTAAAAGTTGTATCAAAGTATTTAGATATATCAACATTTTCATTATCGTATATATAAATATACATGAAATCTATATTTTTTGCGTTATAATAACTTAAAATTGATAATGATTTGTCCATAGTTTCTAGAGTAATAATAGCTTTTATATTATACTTATCTATAATTTCGGGATTATTACTCGTACTCCAATTAGATATATATAAATATGGTACAATTTTAGTTATATCTTCATTATTCATTTATCTATTTAAAAATTATAAATTTAAATTAAAAAAAATGTATTCGTATAATAATTTAACAAATATAAGTAATAGTAATTTATCTGAATTATGCGAAATAATGAATAGAAATTTATCTGACAAAGGTAATGGATGGCATAATTACACAAAATTATACAACGAATTGTTTAAACATCGTAGACATGAGAGATTAAATATATTAGAAATTGGTATAGGTAGTATTGATCCATCTATTCCTAGTAATATGACAGGTGGAGAATTAGGTTTACATTATAAACCCGGTGCTAGTGTAAGAGGATGGTATGAATATTTTCCAAATTCTGAGATATATTGTTGTGATATTGACAGAACAATACTTGATTTTGAACAGGAAAGAATTCATGGTTTTTATTTAGATCAAACAAATAATAATGTAATTGAAGATGTTATAAACAATGGTATAATAAAAGATATTAAATTTGATATTATCATTGATGATGGTCTTCATTTTTTTCCTGTAAATTGCAATCTTATGACAAGGTTAATAAATAAAGTTAAGAAAGGTGGGTATTATATTATTGAAGATATTAAACACACTGAATATAACTATAGATATATTGATTTTAATATTCTAAATAGTAAAAATTATCAATACATTAGACTACCAAATGATAAAAATAATGTAGATAATAATTTGTTTATAGTTGAATGTTAAAATGTCATTTAAAACTAAATAAAAATTAATAAAAATGTCATTAGATACAAAACAAATATTACATATTGTAACGGAATTAATTGTTATTGTTGGTATAAGTATTTATTTTGTTAATAAAAACAAACAGCTTTCTGACCATATAGAAGAATTAGAATTGAAAATCAAACAACAAGAAGAGATATTACAAAATCATGATACTTTAATTTTGAAAATCATGAATACCGTTAATATAATGAATTCTCAACCTCAGTTTCAACAGGTACAACAACAGCCACAAATGCAACAACAACCACAACTTAAAACAAAATTACCTAAAAATATAAATTCATCTAAAAAAGTTGTAATGATTATACCTCCACCACAACCACAACCGCAACCGCAAAAACAACCTCTTCGAAAAGTTGAAGAAATTATCGAAGAAGAAAATGAATTTGATGATGGAGGTGTTCATAATCAAGAAGAGGAAGAGGAAGATTTAGATGAAGAACTTTTAGAAGAATTAAAAGATCTTGAGGAAGAAGATATTTAAAAATATAATATATATAATTATAATATGAAAGAAAGTGTAATATCTAATTATATAGTACATAAAAAACCTAAACATCAAAATTTTATAAAATGGTATGAATATTATAAAATTCATATCATCAACTTATTTAATATCGCAAAAGAAGTTATTAATGATCATTATGATTGCGATGAGAACAATGATATTAATTTTAATGATTTTGTACATTTAATTTATAATTCTTCTTCTAAATACATGTTTAAAGATAAATAATCTACATACATACATGACTGAAGAAACTAAAAAAATTAGTAAAATAACTAAAATTATTTCTTCTTACGAGTTAGTTAATGACGAAGAAGATTTTTACGATTCTGAAGAGGAAAATCTAAATCAAAATTTGATAGATGAACAAAAATATTCAGATTTTATACATATTTTACAGCAGAATATTTTATCTTATGTTAATGATAAATCACTACCTTTATGTGAATATTTGACATATGATAAAATCAAAGTATTTTTAAATTAAATATATATGGTTTAAACTATATATATTTTTATTGAAGTCCTAATCCTAGACATTTAATAATGGATTTTTTAATTTGCACGTTTTGTTTTAAAATATCAGATACAGATATATTATTTATTTCTTGTAATTCGTCTAAGATTGTTTCTATATTATCTACATCAACATCTATATTTTCGTCAATTTGTTCACCTTCTGTAAAAGGTACATTTTCTTTTATTATATCATTATCTTTAGGTTCATTACATTTTATTATATTATTATCAGTATGATTAATTAATAATTTACCACAAAATTGACATATATCTTCATCATTTATATTTCTAATTAATTTTTTATTTAAATACAATGTTATATTGTCAGAATTTAGTAATTTTATTTCAAAATCTTTTTCATCAGAATTAATAATTTGAGCAATTTCTCCTTCTAATTCTTTATCAAGTACAACTATTATATCACCTATATTAAACTCTTCTTTATTAATTTCATCATCTTCATAACCAAATGCTAAATTTTTTGGAGATGACGCTTTAGACAACGCTTTAGGAGTTGATGCCTTTGATGGCGCTTTAGACAACGCTTTAGGAGTTGATGCCTTTGATGGCGCTTTAGATGATGCTTTAGGTGTTGATGCCTTAGAAGATGCCTTTGAAGACGCCTTTGAAGGTGCTTTAGGAGTAGATGCCTTTGAAGATGCCTTAGAAGATGCCTTAGAAGACGCCTTAGAAGATGCCTTAGAAGATGCCTTAGAAGATGCCTTTTTTAATAATTTATTTTGCTTTTCTAAAATTTCTTTTCCTAATTTTCCAGATTTTTTTACACATCTATTAGTTTCTTCATTTAATACTTCATCATCTTTGCATTTCTTTTTTGGTTTTGATTTAGGTGATTTAACTTTATGTGATTTAGCATTTGGTGATGTAGCCTTTGGTGATGATGGTTTAGATGGTGATGTTGTAGCTTTTGGTGATGCTGGTTTAGATGGTGATACAGCTTTTGGTGATACAGCTTTTTTTCTTTTTAAAATTTCTTGTCCTAATTTTCCAGATTTTTTTACACATCTATTAGTTTCTTCATTTAATACTTCATCTTCTTTGCATTTCTTTATTAATACTTTTGCTTTAGGTACAGCTTTAGGTAATGTAGCCTTTGGTGATGTAGCCTTTGGTGAAGTAGCTTTAGGTGAAGCAGCCTTTGGTGATGCTGGTTTAGCTTTTTTTCTTTTCAAAATTTCTTGTCCTAATTTTCCAGATTTTTTTACACATCTATTAGTTTCTTCATTTAATACTTCATCATCTTTACATTTTTTTAATACTTTTGCTTTAGCCTTTGGTGAACTTGCTTTAGCCTTTGGCGAAGGTGCTGCTTTCACAGATGATTCACTGTCAGTTTTTTTATAAAATTTAACTATAATTTTTATCATCTCTTCCTTGCTTTTACCTGTTGTATTTTTAATGTTATTAGTTTTTACAATAGCTTTAAGTTCATTTACTGTCTTATTCATGAGACCATCTTTAGTTTTATAAAATTCTTCTTTTCCTAACTCATAATAAGACGTTAACATTTTTTTAATATCATTTATCTTAAGATTAGTTGTTTTAATACCTATTTTTTTACACATATCTTTTAACTCATCAACTTTTTTATTTTCAATATTTATTGACATTTTTATTTATATAATCATTTATTTAATTTAATTTTTTTTATCAAAAAAAAAAATGATACTTAAAGTCCTCTTATTTCTTATGTAAAATGCCGAGAAAAAACATAAAAGTAATAAAAGTTCCAATGTCAGATGACGAAAAATTATCTATATATAAACCTCAAATTTTTCCAAGACTTCCACGATTGTATCTGGAGCTTTTAGAGAATAAAATAAAAATTAAACAAGATTTAATAAATAAAGATTACATACCTTCTGATAAAAAATACGATGACGAAGCCAATTTCAAGTATACTAAAAAATACGACGACGAAGTTAATGATAAGTATACTAAAAAACACGATGACGACGGGGATAAGTATACTAAAAAACACGATGACGACGGGGATAAGTATACTAAAAAACACGACGACGACGGAGACAAGTATACTAAAAAATACGATGATGATGGAGATAAGTATACTAAAAAATACGAAGACGAAGGGGATAAGTATACTAAAAAATACGATGATGATGGAGATAAGTATACTAAAAAATACGAAGATGATGGGAATAAGTATACTAAAAAATACGACGACGATGGGGACAAGTATACTAAAAAATATCATGACGAAGATGACAAAGACGATAAGAAAGATGATGATTTTGATTCAAAATTAGATGATTATATTAGTAAAAATAAAGAGAAAGATGTTGAAAAATCATATTCTCCTTCTAGTAATATATCGGATCGTTTGCAACAATTATTGAAAGATGAACCTGCAAAAAGTTCTGATACTCCATTTATGAAAAAAAGTAATAATTTAAATTATCGAAGTGTGGAGAATTACAAAAGACATGACGATGAAAATATACCCCCTACTTTATCTGAAATTGAATCACAGGGTGGTATTAAAAGAAAAAGAGAACTACGTGATATAAATAATATATCAAGAGATGAACAAGAAGAAGAAGATTTAAAGAGAGAATTAATGTTTAAAATTGATTTGTTGAAAAAATCATATCCAAATGCTATGATTCCCGAATTCAGTATTCATTCTGATTATAATACAATGAAGAAAACTTATGACTCTACTGTTAGAAGATTATCTTTAGATTCATCTGTAGATAATTATAAAAATTACTTAATTGGTGGTTTTATGTTGTGCGAATTTGTTCTAGGAAGTTATATGGGTTTTGATATGCAAGGTTTTACACAACAACAAATATTAACAATGAATTCTTATGAAGTCTTACTTATTGAATTAGGTGAAAAATCATATATTCCTCAAGGTTCTAAATGGCCAGTTGAAATAAGATTGATCGGATTAATTTTAATTAATGTTGTATTCTTTATCGTAAGTAAAATGATCATGAAAAAAACAGGTAGTAATTTATTAGGATTAATTAATAACATGAATGTTAAAAATAATAATACAAATTCTGCAAAAAGAAAAATGAAAGGTCCTAATATAAATCTAGACGAAATACCCGAAATTCCAGTTCAATAAAAATATAATGTATTTTTTAAAAATGATTTTTAAAAATATAATTTATAATTATAATTATAATGTTAGAATATCAAATTGTTTCAGATTTACATATCGAATATAGAAATAACGAAATTCCAGACCCATTAACTTTAATTACACCCGAGTCAGATATATTAATTCTCGCAGGTGATATTGGGTCTCTATATAAAATAAACCAATTACAAGGTTTTTTAGAAAAATTATGTGTGCATTTTAAAACTGTGCTTTACGTACCTGGAAACCACGAGTTTTACATGGTCCCAGATGATACATACGAACCTTTGTCTATTGAAGAACTATATAGTAAATTAACTTATTTAGAAAATAATATATCTAATCTATATATCCTTAATCAATCTAGTGTTATTATAAATAATATATGTATATCTGGTTGTACTTTATGGTCAAAGCCTGAAATCAAATTACCAAAATTTATAGTTAGAATATTCGGTATGAATAATTATATATATGAAAAAAAATTTAATAGCGATTTACTATATATTAAAAATATGATCAATTATTGTCAGAACAATGATTTAAAATTAGTTGTCGTTACACATCATTGTCCAACTTATGAAGTATTAAAATATAATAATTCTAGAAAAAACAATGACAAGTTTATTTCATTATATGTTACAAATCTCGATTATTTACTTGATTCTTCAAAAATACACACCTGGATTTGTGGACATATTCACAAAAATTTTGACTTTATAACAAACGGTGGGACAAGAATTGTCGGTAATCAAAAAGGTAAACCTAGAGATAATATAAATGATTTTTCTAAAAATTATGTGGTTAAAATTAATTAACTTTTTTTCACACTTCTTTTACTTTTAAAATTCTCTTTAACCCATCTTTTATCATCATTATATTTATCAGATAAATTAGGATTCTGTACAGATATTGAATCTATTTTTTTTATTAAATCAGATACACCATATAATATAACAAGTTTTCCCAATGAATTTCGTCTATCAACAGACTTATTTGTTATATTATATCCATGTTTATTTAATAAATCAGGACTTGTTCTTGGTTTAGATTTAGGAGACCTCGTCATCTTTTCTTCCACTTTCTTAACTTTTGGTTTGGTTTCTTCTACCTTTTCTTCAACTTTCTTAACTTTTGGTTTGGTTTCTTCTACCTTCGTTGGATTAAGTTTAACTTTGGGTTTAATTTCTTCAACCTTCTTATCTGTAGATGCTTTAGATACATAATTTTTATCTCTTTTTATTTTTTTTGATCTCATATTTTATATTAAATCAATAATTTTTTAATATAAAATAAAATAATAATCATTCATCTTCAATAACTATGACATTGTTAATAAAATCTTTTTTAATTTTCTCAAAATTTATATTTATTTTATTCTCCACTATAAATTTTTTTAATAAATCAAAATCTGGTTCTGCACAAAATGGAATAAAAGTTAAAGAATCTTTTTCGTATTCTTTAAATAGTTCTCGGGTCCTTATGTGATTCAGAATTGATATATCAATACCAGTTTGTTTTTCAAACTCTTCGATTGTTCTATATTTTAGTATATATTTATATGATGTCTCTACACCTATTTTAGGTATATTTGTATTATAATCACAACCACACATTATACATAAATCTAAAAATTCATCTTCGTTTAAACTTAGAGATTTTAAAACATCATCGTATTTTATACGAACACAAGTATCATTGGTAGTGTCGATTTTTGACAAAAATATATTTGCACCATATGCAAGTACATCTGTATCTTCTGTTAAAACTGCATCCACTAAACCACGTTTACATAACTCAGCACACATACACTCAGCTTCCAGTGGTGCTGTAAAATACGGGACATTTAATATATCAAACAAGTTTTTTGCAAGATCGAAATCCTCCTTGCATATATTTAACACATAATTTTTCATTTTCAAAATCTTCTCTTCTATTGCACTTATATTAATTTTTTCTACACCGCCTAATAATCTTTTATGTTTAGGAACTTTTTCCTCTGTACCAAGTTTATTATACAAATCTAATAAATTTTGGTCAATCTCCTTAGTCTGATAATATTTTTCAATCGAAGAATCCAAATCCTCTAATTTCTTTTTCATATTCTCTTGTTGTTTACGTCGCTCTTCCTTTTCTGCTGTTTTTTCAACCGGTGAACCATTATCAAAAATAAATACTGCATGTATCTCATTCCTTCGTAAACAAGATACTAAATTGATAAATGCTGAAACCCAATTTGTCCCACAAATTGACTTAAATTTACATAAAAATAATGAAATATCTATCGCGACTTTTTTGAACGCATATTCAGATATATGTATTGTTTCAAAAACAGAAAGACATTTATTTCTTAATAATTTATTTAAATTTTTAATTCCCATTTAATTTTATTATATTTTTAACATTTTTTTTATTTTCATTTTTATTTTTCTTTTATATAATTAAAATATGGGAAATTTTCTAACATCACAAGCTACTACAAATGATAATCTTAATCCTGATAATTACAGATTAAAAACTAACGGTAAAAATCAATTAATATATGAAACTAAATATAACAGTAATATAGACACCCCTTTTACTGCATCTAGTCCTGACAGAATTATTTATCTTCAAACATTTGTTTCAACAAAATGTATACAAATTGCATATGATACTCAACAAAATAATACACCCTTTTCAAAAATTCGTTATGAAACTAGTAATACAACTTGGTCTACATGGATTGATAATAGAGGTCCACAAGGTCATGTAGGTATTACCGGATCACAAGGTACTCAAGGACCACAAGGTGTACAAGGACCACAAGGACCACAAGGACCACAAGGTCCACAAGGACCTATAGGTTCTCAAGGATCACAAGGTTTGCAAGGAATACAAGGAACACCAGGTCAAGGTTTACAAACTCTACAAGGTCTACAAGGTACACAAGGCTTAAAGAAGATTCAATACGAAGGGGCTCCTTATACTTCAAATACAAATTCTGGATTTAATTTTAGCGCATCTAGTGTATATTCTAATGGTGGTGTAGTATGGGAACCTTTCAATGCCTTTAATAACGGTTTAGGTAATATTCCTGGAACTAGTATACCTTCTTGTTGGCATTCACAAGCAAATGTATATCAAAATAATTCAACAACACCATATACTGGTAGTATTTCAACAACTGCAAATTCAATTGTATATAGAGGTGATTGGTTACAAGTTCAATTACCTTACAAAATTGCATTACAAGCATATGAAATTGCTAATCGTGTAGATTGTTGTTTAGATAGACATCCAAAATCATGGGTGATATTAGGTTCAAACAATTTACCTACTAGTTCAACAATTAACTGGACTGTAATTCATGAAAATTCAATTACTACACAACCTACAACAGCTGCGCCTATTTTATATAATGTTTCTAATCCTACTCCAACATCATTTTCATTGTTTAGAATAGTATTTTTATCTAATTTTACAGGTGGATGTTGTGTCAATATAAGTCAATTTAATCTCTTTACTTCAAATAATATATTTATCAATGGTACTAATTTTGAAAATGGTAGAACATCTATAACAACAAACGGAGATGTTACTGTAAATGGTAATCAAAATATAACTGGTGAAACAAAATCCGGTGGTATTTGGTTTACAAAAGATACTTGGAAATCTAAACCTGATACTGATACAAATACATCAGAAATATGTAATAATACTACTAATGAACAAGCTTTAATGATTGTTGGTAATAAAAGTGGTGGAGGTACAAGAAAGATAAAAATGTGGGATGAACTTACAGTTAATGGAAATCTTAATACTGGAAATATTAATTTTACACAAAATAACCCTAAAATAATATCTAGTGGATCAAATGGTCCATTAGAAATTGACCCGAATTTTACAGGAAGTAATAATTATATTAAATTGTGGGATGATGTAAGAGTTGAGGGTGCATTTTCTGTTATTGGAAATCTTAGTACAACTGGAAATATAAAATCATCTACAGGAATTTGTATAGGTAATACATGTATTACTGAAGCAGATTTACTAAAAATAAAAAATAATTCTTTTCCAAGTTTAAATGTAGATACTAATATTAAAGCTAATAATTTAATAACAAAAACAGATGTTGTTTTTAATAATGATGGTCAAGATTCTATGGTTATTCATAACCCACATGATGGTCGTGGAACTTTATTTATTGCTAAAGCTACTACAAATGGTGGCACTGATTGGAATTGGAATACAGGTAATATACAAGTACGTGCTAATGATGTTCTTACAAAAAATGCTTCATACACATTAACAGCCGATAATGTAGGTACTAGATTTGGTTCTCAAAATGTTGGTTATTATTCAGATGGAACAATTAGATGGGCTACTGATAGACTGAATACTTCATTTAAACTTTCTTAAAATTTAGTCTTCATTCAATATTTTCGTAACACTTCCATCATTATTTGTTGACATTCTCTTCTTCAATTTCGCAAGTTTACGTGTCAATTTTGGTAAAAAACTATCATTTTCACTACCATCATGTGTAAAATAAAACGGTTCTGCAATTATACAATTATCCGGTTGTGTTTCGTATACTTCATCGTAATCGTCCAGAATATATGTATTATTTTTATTATATCCAGGCAATTTGTATTTATCCCATAAGATACTCAAATCTTTTGTACCATTTTTTACTTTATCTGTTATTTTACAATGATATGAACAAAAAACATAATCCAACTTACGCTCTGGTTTATTCATTAATATCATTTTCTCAATTATAAACATTGCATAGTCTTTACTCGCAGCTGTCCATACAGATACATTAAAATTCGCAAACAAAAAATCCAGGAACTTTTGTAATCCTGGTCGCGCGAAAATAACATAGTAATTGTCCATGTTTTCAAAATCAAAGTTTATTGCCTTCATTTTATATTCATCTATATCATATATTTCTTCATCGTATTCTTCATCTATATCATCTTCATCTTCTTGTAATACCTCAGCGGATATTAAAGTTTGATCGAGATCTAGTAATATATTTATCATTTTTTTTTATTACAATCAATATTTTTTAAAATGGATTTAAAAAATATAATTAATTCTATTAAAAATATAATGAATAATCAATTCTATGTGGTGATTTATAGCAAGTATTCACAACATTGTAAAAAATTTATGAATACCTTGAATAAATTAAATATTGGTCTTAATATCAATTATCTATCTGTAGATAATCCTACTTCTAGAAATCGTATTCTTTCTAACAAAAAACTTAATATTAAAAATGTACCTTGTATTTTAGCTGTATTCCCTGAAACTGGGAATGTCGATGTTTATGAAGGAAATGACTCTTTTATTTGGCTTAATGAACAACAACAAAAAATATTAGAAGAACAAAAAAGACAGCAACAACTTCAGCACCAACAACAACTTCAGCAACAACAACTTCAACAACAGCAACAACAGAAACAAATTGAACTTCAGCATCAACAGCAACTTCAACAGAATAAGCAAAAAAAGAAACAAAAATACGAAGATCAGGAAGATGATGAACCAGTTGTTGAAACAAGAAGAAAACAAAGAAAAACATTGATTGATGATTTAGATAGTGAAAACGAAAACGAAAACGAAATTGAAATTGAAGACGAAAACGAACAGCAAAGTTCCATACCTGTACCATCCTATCCTACAAAAAAAAGAAGTGATCATACAAAAAGAGATAGTTTATTAAGTACAGCCTTACAAATGCAAAAATCTAGAGAAACCGAAGATAAATCATTGAAAAAAACTAATAATAATAGAATGTAAAAAAAATTATTTAAAAATTTGTTATTAATAAAAAATGAGTAATATATATTATGAATATGATGAAAAATATCGTAATGTTGGTCATGAATTCCAAGAAAATCCATTGATTAAAAAATTTTTTAGTAAAAACACAGTCGATCCAATTTCTAAAATGATTACAGAAATGCTAAATGGCGTTGATGAATATGGTCGAGAAATTATTGTTCCTGATAATAGAATCTTAGAAGTTATGAATTCAGTATATTCAAGTTATAATCCACGAAATGGATTTGATTCTGCAATGACACCAAATGAATATTTTGATAGTCTTGTAGGACAAACTATTTCACGTATTGTTTATGATGTTAAAAATACTCTTGAATACGAAAGTTGTATGAATAAGAAAAATATCTGGACTACTTTATTAGATGGTCCACGACAAGGATCCGTTGAAGATGAATTTAACACTTCTGGACTTAGAAGTTATGCTCCTATAAAATTGAAAAATAAACGCCCAAATTCTTTTGAGTTTAATATGAAATACTGAAAAATAAAAAAAAAATAAAAAAAAAATATAAAAAAATATAAAAAAAATTTTTTTTTATATTTAATATAATAAAAAAATGTTGTCATATAGAAGAAATAAATTTGGTGGACCGCGTTCAGAACGCGCTGCTGCAGCAAGAGCAAGCGCACCTTTTGCCGCAAGACCTTTTGCTTCAGAATCTCATCGTAAAATTAGATTAATTAAGAATGCCGTAACTGGTGATATTGAAGAAGATACATATGGAAATGATACTGTTTTTTCAGGTTATAAAGAAAACGATTTTCTTGCTATTGGAAAGTTAATTGAATACGGAAACTCTCAACCACCTGTTTTTGCAGCGAGAGCAGGAGGAGGAATTGCAGCTGGACCAATGCCTTTAAATTATCCTCCTGCAGGTTTAGCTGTTGCTGGTGGTGGTGCTTTTTTTAACCAACCTGGACGCGTTCCTGCAGGATCAGGAGGTTTAATTGGATTTGATGCAGCCGAAAATGCAGTTTATGACATATTAAGCTCTCATTTAAGATATTGGTTAGATGTTGCTGGTGCTAATGGTGCTGCTGGTTTTGGTACAGTACCATCATATTTTCCTAATGGTAACAGAAAAGGAAATTCTGTATTGCATTTATTAGATTTTAGACCTAGAGGTCAAGTTGCAGCTGTTGCTGCAAACGATGGTTATTTAGATAATAAAGATTTTACCATATATGTAAAAAATCTTGGTGAAAGTCTTGGTCATTTGAGAACTTATGGAAAATCCATTGGAATGATTGACAAGAATTTGATGTACATGAAGAGAATTAATGCTTCTGGAATTCAACTCGATGAAGTTTGTGCTCGTCTTTCTGAAGAATTTTCTGCTATCTCAGGTAATAGGAGAAAGAGAAATGAAACCCATTTCTACAGATGGAGAAATGATATTATTCAAGATACTATGCAAGGAATTACCTTGAGAAAGGTTAATAGAGATTTTATCGCTTATATTTTATTAAATATTTTTGAATTGTGCTTTGAAGACATGAATATTGAAGATATCAAAGATGTTCAACTCGATGGTAGAAAGAGAAGAAGCAAGAGCAGATCTCGTAAAAGCAAGAGCAAGAGCAAGAGCAGAAGTCGCAAATCTCGCAAAAGCGATGGAAAGAGAAAGAGTCGCAGAAGTCGTAGATCTCGTAGAAGTCGTAAGAGTCGCAAGAGCGATGGAAAGAGCAGAAGCGTCAAGAGTGATGGAAAGAGACGTAAGTCCCGCAAGTCCCGTAAGTCTCGCAAGTCTCGTAAGTCCCGCAAGTCTCGCAAGTCTCACAAGAGTGATGATGGAAAAAGAAGAAAAAGACGTTCCAAGAAGAGCAAAAGCAAGAGAATGTCTCTTAAGAAGATCCAAAAAATGTTATCCAAAATGTAATAATTATAAAATAAAATTATCTTCTTAAACTAAAATTAGTTTAAGAAATTAGAAATTAATTTTTTCTTCAAATAAGACACCCACTGGTTTAAAAATATCTTTTTTGTGAATTATACCATGATATTCATACTTAACTTTATTAAATTGGTCTCTGAATTGATTAATATTTAAATTACCTCCATATTCTTTGAGTAAACGCCAAGATGGTGCAGGATTAATAATCACATTTTTAGTTCCTATAATATCAGTATACATTTTAGATAAAAGGAATTCAGAGTGTTCATAAAGATTATTATGTTTATTATCTTTTATGAAAGCTTTACAACAATTAAATGAACAAAATATACCATCTGTTTCATAATATTCCTTAACATCAATATTTATTTTAGATTGCGAAGGATTATTTATAGGTATAAAAACAAAGTTTTGTTTCGTATCAAGAATTTTTTTTTTATTATTTGTAATATTTTCCTTAATGATATAATTGTCTTTACTAACTTCTGAATAATAGTTTTTAGTTGCTTTATTCGACACAAAACGAATAGGACACCCAATTGGTTTAAAATCAAATGGATGCTTACACCAATAACAGGAGTATTTTAAATACTCAGTTTCCTTACCTGAAGAAAAATCAATCATTGAGACCAAACATTTATATATTCTCTTCGTTTCGTCCAAGAAAGACACGATTTCAAGAGATGAATTATCTAGTTCCTCAAGTTCTATAAGTTTAGTTGTATTATTAGGTGGATTATCGTTATTATTGTTATATATATTCGATATAATTGTAATCCCATATTTCTGGTCTATCTTTTCAGTGTTAAGATTAAATAGAGTGAAAATATATTTTTTAGATCTTCGTTTAGACATAATTTTATATATATTTATATATTTAATTATTTTTAAATTCAATTTTATACTAAAGCATTTCTAGCATCTTGATTTGTTAAAATCATAAAAAATATAAAAGGTGTTGTAAAAGTAATAGATAAAATAGAGAATATAATAAGCTCATTATTATTTTTTGAAATTTTCATGGTAATTTTAAGTGCATACATAAATAAAACTAATTCCATCATTAGAAATAAAATACCAATATAAAGCATGATTACAGTCATAAAATTTTTTTTATGATTTTTATTATAGTATTCTCTAATATTTTCATTATTATATTTGATAAGATAATATTCTAAAAATTTTGTTGATAAAATCATTTTATTAATAAATGGATTATAATATTTTAAAAAAAAAGAATTTAATTGAACTAAAAGAAATAGCACATAAAATGGGTATAATAAAATCTACTAGAAAAGAATTATTAAATGAAATATTTAAATGTTTCAAAGAATATGAAGAATATAAAAATGATTTAATAAAAAAATATGATTGTGTAGGTAAAATAGGAAATTCTGGTAAGGAAGGTATAACATATTTAGTAAAAAAGGATGGGAAAGAATACGCCATGAAAACATTCAAAAATTCAAAATCTGCAAAAAACATCACTAAAGAATCGGAATTTCAGAGCATTGCTTCTAAGGTAGGAATATCACCAAAAGTTTATGAAGTAAATATAATAGATAATTATATAGTAATGGATAAGATGGATAAACATTTACTTGATGTTATAAAGGAACAAAATGGGGTACTAACTGAAATGCAACAAATGCAGATCATTAATATATTCAAAAAACTAGATGAAATTAAGATATTTCATGGAGATTCGAATATTTTAAATTATATGTTCAAAGGTCAATTAATATACATGATAGATTACGGAATGAGTAAACATATAGATGAGAAATTGGTGAGAAAATTAGGAACTGATAGACCAAATTATGAATTAATGACTATCGGATTTATATTAAAATTAAAAGAATTAAAATGTTCATATGATTATCTTTTACAACATGTCTCAAAAGATAATATAAATAAATATAAAATTTAAAAAAAAAATAATTAATATAATAAAAATGTCGGAAATAGTAAAAGGATTAAGAGCACCAAGACCAAATGTTGGTGCTTGTGAAAATACAGGAGAATGGTCAGATTCATCTATGATCCAAAAATGCAGAAAATGTGTAGGAACTCCTGGATATTACGGAGAGAAGAATTTTTATTGTAATGGACGTTGTATGTCTCAATACGAATCAAAAGGTGGGCAGTGTTCAACAATGTCATTAGTTGCAAAAACAGTTGACCAATGTGATAAACCATGTTTTCAAGATGGTGCACCATCTTTAGGTGGTTGTTCAGATGATTTTGATTGTAATACAGGAACTAAATGTATGAATGGACAATGTAAGAAAGTTGAAGGGTACGAATTACCAATCAAATATATTATAAATAACAATTTCTATGATGAACGAAAAATGTTTATGGGAGTGTTGTAATTTTAAAATTAATTTGATTTTAAAATGCTTAAGAAGAAAATGTAATAATTGTCTCCCAAGTCTCAATCGCAACAACAATTGTGCCTTTATCTTGATAATTACTTTTCTTGGGAGTATGTAATAAAGTTATGATTATAGGTAATTCACTTGATTCATATGTACTTGAGTCTTTATCTTTCTTTATTCTATTAATTGTTGTAGCTAATGGTCCTTCAGCTTTTGGTTCATATACGTGAGTTTCAACTGAATATTGTTCAGTAAGAGTTCTTGTTTGTAAAGAGACCCATTTCATAGTTTTCAATTCTTCGACTGTTCCTAAACTAAAATTATTTAAATGTGTTATTGCGATAATGTATCTGCATTCTTTAGAAAGAAGACAATACATTTTACATGCGTACATACTATACGTATTGTTGATATTTTTGATTTTGGTCATAATCGGATTATTAAAATAATCAACAAATAGAGTGTAAATATAATCTTTTTCGGGTTCATAACCACCATCTAAAACTTGTCCATATTGAGCCATTTATATTTATTAAATTACCGATTCTTTTTAAATTTAAGTTTGCTCTTAGTTTTTTTTCGTCTAGAATTACTTCTACGTTTACTTCTACGTTTACTTCTACGTTTAATATTTCCATCTTTAAATGTATCTAAAAATGCTTGTATATTATAGTTTGTTTCGATAAATTTATCTTTATTGTCTTTTATTTTTTTTATAATATTATCTTTATTTTCAACGGTGTCTCTTAAAAGTAAAGGAATATCTCGTCTTTTTTCGGTACATTTTTCTAAATATTTTAAACAAACATTATTGACATGTGTTATTTCTGTTGATATTTTTATTGTATTGTTTATTATTTCTAAATATTTGGTAATTATATCATTAGTATTAGTTTTATAATTCCATAATAGTTCCGCTAATTCATCATCTATTTTTACAGTGTTCATAATTTTTCTAAAAAATATTATTGGTGGTTTTTCGATAGAATTCCTAATAGAACTATAAATATCTTCATTATTATATAATCCTTCAACATCTGTAAGACGGCAAAATAATAATAATCCTTTTAGTGTGTTTGGATATTTTGTAAATTCTGGATTAATTAAAAGTTCTTTTTCTAAACTATTTAAAATATCTAAATATTTTTTAGAATCTTTATATATTTCTTTATATATGTTAATATTGTCTTTTGTCGGATAAATAATAAAATCATCTATATTTTCCCATTCTATTGGACTATGAACACATAATTTTAATTTTTTATCCATATTTATTCTATTGTAATATATTTTTCTTTCACTATCTATCCAAGATTTTTCTATAATATCTTTTTTATCACGAAAAAAATTATGAAAATAATGATTATCAGGACAATAACTTGGATCTATACTATTTCCGATATTTTTAATGTTAGAGTTAATTTTATTAATAAAATTATTCTTAGTAAAATAATGTTCAATAATATCATTTGTTCTTGTATATGTTAAAGCCATCCATTGAGACCCAGCTTTTTTTCCTGTAATTATATTTATATGTTTATGTAAAAATAAATATTTAACAGGTTTTATTGGGATATCAGAACCACTTGTAATAAAAATTAAAAAATTTTCTTCTTTATATTCACTCATAATTGTTAATATTGCTTTTAAAGCTTTTAGTGTTTCAAATACTATAGATGGTTCACACCATCCTGTCTTCCCAAAAGACAAATCTAATCTATTACTTTTTATAAATTTTGTATTTGTAGACAAATCTGGTGTATGAAAAAAAATTTTAAAAATTTCATCTTCTTCTTTTTCATAATAATTACTCCATTTTTCCCATGATGACGGTTGAGTTACATCTATATGTGATAGAACTAAAACAATTCTAATTTTTTTTTTAACATCATCCATTTTTTATTATATATTTTTTATTTTTTTATTTTTTATTTTTTATTAACTTGATGTAAGACATGCTAATTCGTTTCTAAAGACACTATTATCTGCTTGTATCATTATTATTTCATTTGCTTGTGGATTGAAAATCCGAAAATTTTCTAAATTAAATGTCCCATCTTCATTTGTCCATAAATTATTTGCAATATTCACGGTCTTGTTCTTTAGTCCTGAAGATACTATTAAATCTGTCAATCTAGTTGCCTTGAAATCTTTTTCTAATTCACCCTCGGAGTTTTGGAATTTAAATATACTTCTACTTAAGTCAGTGCAGAAATAATTTGGATTACCATCATCATCTTTTAGTAAAGTATTAAATGCAAAATGAGCTATTCCTTTTTGACCATCCACGATGTGGTTTTGTGTTAGTTGCGTTTCAACAATTTCTTTAACTTTATCTGGATTATTGAAAATATTATTTATAACATTAATTTTATTGTTGTTGTTATGATTTAGATTAGTTGTTTTAGATTGTGATGCGATTTTATGAACGAGTTCATGATCTTTTATCAAATATTCGTTCTCAATTTTTAGTTTTATTATTTCATTTTCTAATCTTACTATCTCTTTTTTCAATTTTTCATTCTCATTTTTTTCTTTTATCTTACAGTTTTTTATGTGAACTTTCAATGTTTGTTTAGAATTTAATGTTTTATTACAAAATTCACATACATTTGTATTTATATTTATATCTTTTATTTGAATCGCAAGACATGATCTATTCGTTTTTTTATGATAATTTAAACTACTTAGTGTACTTAATTTCTTTTTACAATATTCGCATTCCATTTATTTATTTTATAATATGCTTTTAAACTGAAATATTTAATCTAACAAAATCTAACAAAATCTAACAAAAAATTGTTAGATTTTGTTATAAAACTGATTTTTTTAACTTGAATTTACAAGTTAAAATTTTACTAACCAAATCAAATTGTATTTATTCTTAAAATTGTGTTATTTGAGTTTGTATAAAAATTGTGTGTGTGTGTTGAATAAAAAATATTTTAAAAATACCAATTTAGAAAAAGAAGTTTTAAGTTTTTAAAATTTTTTATAAAAAGTTTTAAAATATTTTTTTAAAAAGTTTTAAAATATTTTTTTAAAAAGTTTTAAAATATTTTTTTATTTATTATCTCAATCCCAATCTCCATCTTTTAAGAATCTCCATCTTTTAAGAATCTCCATCTTTTAAGAATCTCCATCTTTTAAGAATCTCCATCTTTTAAGAATCTCCATCTTTTAAGAATCTCGATCTTTTAAGAATCTACATCTTTTATATTTCTCCATCTTTTAAGAATCTACATCTTTTAAGAATCTCCATCTTTTATATTTCTCCATCTTTTAAGAAATACATCTTTTACTCCAAAATTCACATTGAATTTATTTTTATGATAATTTAAACTACTTAATGTATTAATTTATTCTTACAAAATTAGAAATTCATTATTTATTTTTTATAATATATTTTAACCTTAAATATTTTAATCTAACAAAAAATGTTTAAATCTAACAAAAAATGTTTAAATCTAACAATTTTTGTTAAAATTTTACACAAAATTAACTTTGTTTTCGAAGTTAAAATATTCTAACCAAATCGACTTGATTTTTGTTCTTAAAATTGTGTTTTGTGAATTTTTTATAAATTGTGTGTGTGTGTTGAACAAAAAATATTTTAAAAATACCAATTTAGAAAAAGAAGTTTTAAGTTTTTAGAAAATAAAAAAATAAAAAATATTTTTTTATAAAAAGTTTTTAAAATTATTCTTTTAATTCTCCATCTTTTATAATTATCATCTTTTAAGAATCTGCATCTTTTATATTTCTCCATCTTTTATAATTATCATCTTTTAAGAATCTCCATCTTTTATATTTCTCCATCTTTTAAGAATCTCCATCTTTTAAAAATCTCGATCTTCATCTTTTAAGAATCTCGATCTTTAAGAATCTCCATCTTTAAGAATCTCCATCTTTTATATTTCTCCATCTTTTAAGAATCTCCATCTTTTATAATTATCATCTTTTAAGAATCTCCATCTTTTATAATTACCATCTTTTAAGAATCTCCATCTTTTAAGAATCTCCATCTTTTATAAATCTCCATCTTTAAGAATCTCCATCTTTAAGAATCTCCATCTTTTAAGAATCTCCATTTTTTAAGAATCTAATAAAAATTGTTAGATTTAGTTAGATTTATATAAAATCTAACAATTTTTGTTGTTTTTTTGCAAAAAATTGATTTTTATAAGTTGTAAAACAAGTTATAAAAATCACAACCAAATCGAGTTGAAAATTACGTTTTGTGATTTTTGTTAAAAATTGTGTGTGTGTTGAATAAAAAATATTTTAAAGTTTTTAGAAAAAGAAGTTTTAAGTTTTTAAAATATTTTTTATAAAAAGTTTTTAAAATTCTTTTATTTCTATCTTTTCTATTTCTTCATCTTTTATAATTCTGAATCTTTTATAATTCTCCATCTTTTAAGAATCTTCATTTTTTCTAATTCTCCATCTTTTATAATTCTCAATATTTTAGAATCTCCATGTTTTCATTTTTTTTTTGAAGAAGATTCATCAAATTGCATGATCATAAATAAAATTATAAAAATTGTGTATGTATGTTGAACAAAAAATAATTTTAAAACTTTAATTTTAAACAAAATCGAACACTTTAGAAAGAATTGCAACACTATCATTAAGCTTATAAAAATCATCGAAAATGGATTCTATAACGTAATCTTCTGTCTCATTACAAAATATAATATATTCAAAAAGTTCATGTTTATTTACAGATTTAAGTAATTTATTCATTACAATATTTTCTTCACTTGGAGTTGGAAAAGGTTTTATATAGTCTGTCATATATTGTTCAAGTTCATCAGGAAAATCTTTTTCGTCAGCTCCATGCTCAAGTAAAATTTTTACAAGAAGTTCTATATTATCATCACAGAATTTATTAGGTAATAAAGAAACTAATTGTAAAGGTGTTAGTTCAACCAAATTAGAATTATTATCAAATGAATATTTTTCTAGTTTTAATTTTGTTATGATCCAACTGTCATGATAAATCTCACTTCTACATTTTTCTACAAATGGTACATCGTGTAATTGCACTTCGTTTGATATATCAATTATAGGAAAAACTAATTTGTTTTGAATATCATATGTCTTCTTTGAGTTAACATTTACAAATCCAGAATGCAATAACTCTTCTAATACGGTTCTTAGTTCACTGATAGGGTGTACACATCTTCTAATAGGATACGTCCACCAGGATATATTATAAACAACTTTATGAATAAAATCTTCTAAACTCATTATGATAATAAAATTGTAAAGAAATCGATAATAATAATCATTTTTTTAGATAAATTAGAAAAAATATTATAAATATTATAAATATTATAAGCGAATTTGGATGTTTAATCACTATTATATGAAGTAAACCGTATTTATGTTTGATTGTTTTATTTATATTATTAATATTTTTATTATAACCAAGTTTTTGTATTGTATTATCTAAATATGTTGCTCCTGGTGCATGTAAAAAAAATGGAAATTTTTTATTATAAGAAATTTTCTTATTTTCGTCTATATTTATTATATGGTCAATTTCATGAAGTGGGTGATCAATTGTTAAAAAAATATCATTAGAAACATCAATGTAAAATAACGAATCATTTGTATTACAAAAATTAGTTAGTAATTGTTGATCATCGGCTTTATCATCATTGTTAATATTCAAAATATGTTCTATCATTTTCAACAAATCTTTTGCATATCCAATGTAAGTTCCTGCGTTTAATGAAATATTTTTACAAGTTCCAAAATAATTTTTTATTATAAATTTATTAAGAAAATTAGTGTATTTTATATTATCATACCCAACAATAATTTTACACTTTTTATCATTGTATAACTTTAAAAAAACATCTTTTATTTCATATAAATTTCTTGTACATATAACATCGTATCCGTCAATAAAACAAACAATATGACTTGGATTTAAATTTTTTAAGTATTCAATCATTAATTTAAATCTCCAATTGAAACCTTTCCATTTTTCTCCATATCCAAGTACTTCTAGTTCTTTTCCATATTTTCTACAACTTTGAACTAAATAAGGAAAATAATACTTGCTTTCAGTTGCAACAGTTACTATATGCAAATCATTCATTTACTTAATATACAAAAATAAAAATTATTTTTTTATAATTTATAAGCATCGCTATATTACATTTCAATAATTTAAAAATACCAAATATTTTTAATCTCCATCTAAATAATTAAATATATATTGTATTAAACAATATATATTATCAAAAAAATTATTATTTTTAGTATATTTTTTAAATTAAGCTTATATCGCATGGTTGCTTTACAAATCTAATTGCCCCTCTATTCGGACAAATCACTTCTATAACATACACCAGACCATTTGGTTGAGTTGTTAAACGACTGTTATCTGCTGTGTAGTAGAATTCTACTATTTCACCATGAACTAAACCTCTAAATGGATGTTGGAAACTAACACGTGTATAGATTTGGTATGGCATAACTGTGGTCTGAAATATTTTTCGAGAAGTTGACAAAAAAAATCATTTTTTTTATTTATCATATAATTTATATGCATCACTATATGACATTTCTGGTTTTTTATATCTAACATTCACTTGATTATGAAAATCGACAAAAAATTTAAATAATTTATCTCTACTAGCACATATATAATCTAATTGGTCTTTATGATATTCTATAAATGATATAGCGTGGTCTTTACAAGTATGACATGGAATCATTACTGGTATACCTAAAATAAAGTTTTTCATTCTTTCAATGTAAAGAGGATTTGCTAGAGATGGATAATTTAACGCACCATTATGTAAAGTAAACCAAAATGGTGGACCCCATACCGAAGGATTTGTATTATCATATTTTTCTATTGTATATGTTTCTTCAACAGGTTCAGGAACGGGTACTTGTGGTTCAGGAACAGGTTCAGGATCAGGTACATGTATATCAGGAACTGGGTCTTGTTTATCGAAAGTGTAAATAGATTTAACAGTTTTATAATATGTAGATCTAGAATTCATTTATTATAATTATTAATATTTTTTTAATTTAAATTTATAAAAAACATTTAAACAATATAAAAATGACAACATTAGAAAAAATATTTTATAAGTGCAATGAATTTAAAATATATCCTTGTTTAGATAATAGTTATTGTTATACGGATACGAAAATAAAAATTCCTAAAAAATACATTGGTTGTATATATAGTATAACTAATATCGACGAGATTTTAGAATCTATATCGGAAGAAGGTAGTTCCACAATTAATTATAAAATTAAAAGTACCAAATTTACAGAAAAAATTATTAATATATTTTCTACAATCTTAATTGAACATGGTTATGACCCATACATAGAAGATGATATTGTGTCTATAGTAATTAGTTATGAGGATTTATTTGGAAACATTAAAGATGAAGAATATCTTGAAGAAGATGAAATAGACGACGACTACGATGATGAAGATGACGATGAAATAGAAGAACACGAAGTAGAAAATGTAGAAGATGAAACAGATGATAAAGACGATGTTGAAGAAGATAAAGAAGATGTTGACGATGTAGAAGATGATAAAGAAGATGTTGACGATGATAAAGAAGATGTAGAAGATGTTGACGATGATAAAGAAGATGTAGAAGATGTTGACAATGTAGAAGATGTTGACGATGATAAAGAAGATGTAGAAGATGATAAAGAAGATGTTCACGATGTTGAAGATGTTGTAGACGATGTAGAAGATGTAGAAAATAAAGTAGATGAAGTTAATGTTGTAGAAGATGAAGAAGAATATACACATGAAAAATTAAAAAAAAAATACAGAGCAGAATTAGTAGAATTAGCACAAAATTTAGGAATTAGTGTATGGAAAGGTAAAAATATTCACAAACATTTAAAGTCTGATATTATAGATTGTATTTTACTTTTTAAAAAAAATGATTTTTAAATATAACTTATATATTTTTAGATATACACATAATGAATAAGATATTAAATACTATTGAATCAGTAATCAACGACGCAGTCAATAATTATATAAGTGTTATATCTGAAAATTATAATATTGATGCAAAAGAGTTGAAGAATTTATGGGATAATAATAAATCAGATGACACAAAATCAGTTGCTAGTAAAACAAGTACTAAATCAGTTGCTAGTAAAACAAGTACTAAATCTAAAGCTAAAAATGACGTTACTTGTATATATAAATATATAAAAGGAAAACAAGAAGGGCAATTATGTGGTAAAAATGCTAAATTAGACTCTAATTATTGTACTAAACATTTAAAATTTGAAACGGATGGTCAAAAAGAAAAAAAGAGTATAATACCTAAAGAAGAAGTAGTGAAAGTTAGTAAAGTTGAAAAATGTATTAGATATAATAAAGAGATTAATAGATGGTGGCATCAAGAAACAAAACTAATTTTTAAATCTAACTTGGACAAAGTTGTTGTCGGAATATATAGAAATGATAATATTGAAAAGTTAAATGACGATGATTGCAATGTTTGTGAAAAATACGGGTTTAAATATACAAAAAATGAGGTTGATGAACCTAAGAAATCAGTTGAACCAGTAAAGAAAGTAGATGAACCTAAGAAATCAGTTGAACCAGCAAAGAAAATTGAGGAAACTAAGAAAGTATTAGAACCAGTAATAAAGAAAGTAGAAGCACCTAAGAAATCAGTTGAACCAGTAAAGAAAGTAGAGGAACCTAAGAAATCAGTTGAACCTGTAAAGAAAGTAGTAGAACAAGTAAAGAAAATTGAGGAACCTAAGAAAACAGTAAAGAAAGTAGAGGAACCTAAGAAGAAAATATCAGAACAAATAATCGAAACTAATTATTATGCCAAAAATGTTGAAGATGTTATAGGAGATATGTTAAATGAAGTTAACGGAGATGAAGAGGATGAAGATGATCATGATACATTAGAAGATGAAGTATTAGATGATTTCGATGAGGAGGAAGAAGAGGAATTGCTTGAGGAAGATGAAGAATAAACAAAGAATTTATTTAATTTTTTAAACTTTTTTAAGTTTAAAAAAACTTTATTTTGTAATATAATTTAAATGCATTAAATTATATTTCAATTTTTTCCATTAGTAATTTATGTCTAGAAGAATTCTTATGTTTTTTTAGATAATAATGTGTTATAACCATACCACATTCACAGCGCTCCTAAAGAAAACGTAAAAATGAATAATTTTAATTATTTTTAAAATTTATTTAAAGATGGAATTAAATAAGTTTAATATTGTTTTAAATGATGATATATATTTATCTTTTAATAGTAGAAAAGACAGTGTGATACGTTATATTAATAAACATTTTATTGAAAATGAAGACTTTATTAAATATAAAAATCGCATACGTAGTAATGGTGGTTTTAATAGAATTGATTATAAAATGACAGAAAAATCTTTTGAATTATTAAAGAATTCTTATAAATTAAGACAAATAGAACTTGGAAATAAAAGTTTGACACATCCTATATTAATATATGCTGAGACAGCAATTGTAGGATTTATTTTTAAAGTCTTTAAAGAATATAATATGATTAAACAATATAAAGTTGGAAAATATTTTATTGATTTATTTTTTATTGATTATAATTTAGCGATTGAGATAGATGAACAACATCATGAAACGATTATAAATAAACAATTAGATATAGAAAGAGAAAAATACTTAAAGAAAGAATTAAATTGTATTGTATATAGATACAAACCACATGAAGATAAACTACATGATATGATGCACTACATAATGAATATCGTATCTCAACCAAAAATAAAATGTTAATTTATTTCTCCCCCTATGTCGGGAATAATAAAATTGTAGGTTAAAATATAATTTATTATTATTAAATTATATTTAAAGCTGTGTTTCACATCAATTTTATTTCTCCTCCAACATAAGGAGCGCTAAAATTAATCACTTTCATACTCACTATCAAGTATATTATAATTTTCAGATTCAATTTGTTCTTTAGATTTAATATATATAGATATTTTACCCAAACTACCAATATTAGAACAGAATAATAGGGGTTTACCAGCATATATTTGTATATTATTACTTAGACCAGATAATTTCGTTATACGATACAATTGTTCTGTAACATACTCTTGAGAAAATTCTTGTGTGTTAGTATCTCCATCATCATCGTCATCATCTTCTCCGAACTTAACAGTTCGTTTTAAAATTCCACCTGCATTACAACTAAATTCGATATTGTAATTTGATGATATTACTTTCATAACATTGCCGATATTACTCATTTCTTTAACTAATTTTTGGTAGTCTGAAGAATTTACAATTATTGGTTTACCATAACCGGTAGGAATATCAATTTCAAGATTTTGCACATTTTGGATTTTAATGTAAGAAATAGTAATACGATTGTTTTCCTTTGGAATAACTTTTATAGCAAGATCATTGGGTGATTTATCATCTATAAAAAGTTCGAGTGAGTCCTTCTTTTTAACACTTTTGATCATCTTATGAAGGTGGTTGAGGTTGATTCCAAGGTGCATTTTTTTATTATTAAATTTATAAATTGAGAAGTTGTCAGCCTTTAAAAAAAGATCTATAAGTATAGATCTATGAGAATCCATCATACACAAATATATACCTGTTTCATCAATTACAAAACATCCTGTTTTTATATTATTCGACAATAATTCTGCTAAAATTTTAATACAATATGCTTCTTGAGATTTTGCTTTAAATATAATTGTCATATTTTACTTAAAAATATCAAATACTTTAAATTAAAAAAAAATATATTTTTTTTAATAAATAAATATGATTGAAAAAGATAGAATAAAATGTCAAAAATTAGTCAATAATATAGGAAATTATATTTCACAAGGTGGTTATGGTAAAATACACAGTCTAAAAAATAATCCAAATGTTGTAGTTAAAATAGCTATAAAAAATACTTCTCATGCAAAAAATCACGAAAATAAATGTATATTAGGTAAAGGTTGTGAAAATGATATTTTATTGGAAGGGTTGATAATGCAAAAATTAAATACATTAAACTGTAAACATTTTATAAAATTCAAGGCATTGTATAATTGTGATGATGTTTATATGCTATTAATGGAAAAGTTAAATGGTACTACTTATACAGAATATATTGCAAGTAATAAATTATCTGAAAAAGAAAAGTTGACAATTCTATTCCAAATAACATATGCTTTGTATAAAGCAAATGAAAAAATGAATTTTGTTCACGGTGATTTGATAGGTAAAAATATTTTTATTGAAAATGTATCTGAAGAAGACTACGAGTATATAATAGACAATAAAAAAATATATGTATCGAATAGTGGTTTAAGGGTTGTATTATTCGATTTCGGGTTTTCTCGATTAAATTTTAAGGAATGGAAATTTTATAAAGAAAATAAGTTGTATAACAATGATGAAGAATTGTTTGATAGTACTGCAGATATATGTAAAATATATTCAAATCCTAATTTTAGAAATAAAATATTCAAGAACACTATAATACGTGATAATATTTCTATACATGATTTAATAGAAAGTTGTAAAACTACAGGATGGTCTTATATACCTATTGCACCTTTTCCTGAGATAAAGGCAATCGATATACTTAGAACGGATTTGTTTGATCAATTATACAAAAAAATATCATTGTCTTCTTTGAGATTGGAAGAAGATGATATAGGTATAGAACCATTGTATGAAGGTAAAATAAGTATTAAGAATTGGTTGAATGAAGACAAAAGTGATAATATTGTTGTATATATTTCTAATAATAAAACACCTTTTTGTTTGAAAAGAAGTTATTTTAAAAATCCAAGAGTTGAACAAATATTTGTAGAATGTGTATATGAAAACAATAATTTATTGAATATAATAAGTTATGGAGGTGATGAATATATAAACATAGGGTATTATTTAGGTGAGAAATATATCATTGATAAAAACATAATTAAGAATAGGTTAAAAAGTAAACAAAATAGTTTTATTATAACTGAAACACCTGTAACATCCAAATACATAGTAAAAGAATCATTATTATTGTCTAGTTTAGAATTAATGCCTAAAAAACAATTAACTAAGAAGAATTTAAATAATCTAAAATACAACAATATTGATGTTTATTTTGATGATTTGTACATAAAATCATTACATAACTATTCATATCAATGGGATAGTATAATTAATAACTATTTATTGAAAGGTGATGAAGCTTTTGAATCTGAATGGTTTCAAAAAAATTTTCAAAGATATCAAAAATATAGGATTAAAAAAGTCATAACAGAAGAAGAAGCAATTGAAAATATAAAAGAAAGAATAATGAATATAGACAGATGCTTTTTAGATTTTGCGCCACGAAATAATAGTAATAATTTCTTCTTATATAGGGGTATGAAAACTGAATATATAAAAGATATGAAAATAGGTGATTCATTTGAAATAAAAAACTATATATCAACTTCTAAATATCAAGATAAATCATATGCTTTTACTAATAAAGTAGATTGTTGTATGTATTTACTTAGAGTAGATCGAGGTATACCATATATAGATATGATTTCTTCATCACAATTTAAAGATGAAAATGAAATATTATTACCAAGAGGTTTAATAGCAAGATGTTCTCGTATAACAGACGGAGATAATAATATTAAAATGTTCGTTTTAAGTATTTCATTAAAACATAAAGACCAATTTGTTTTACCAAGTGGTTGTTATAATTTTAGAAATGTTCAAATGAAACCATTTAAGAAAGTTGCTCCAACAAAGAAGAAAGTCAGTTCACCAGTTAAGAAAGTCAGTTCACCAGTTAAGAAAGTCAGTTCACCTAAGAAAGTAAGTAGATGTCCTAAGGGTTCTAGAAGAAATAAAAAGACAGGTAATTGTGATCCTGTAAATAAAACAGCTTCAGTACTTGTACCAGTATCTATACCACCACCAGAGGTAAAAAAAAGATGTCCTAAGGGTTCTAGAAGAAATAAAAAGACAGGTAATTGTGATAAATATTAATATATATAATATAAAGATATTATATATAACATGATTGGTGAATATAATATAATTAAAAAGATAGGTCGAGGTAGTTTTTCTAATGTATTTAAAGCAAACCATACAAAAACCAATATATTCTACGCTATAAAATCAATAAATACAAAGAACTTGTCCCAAAAAATAATAGCAAATTTGAATAGTGAGATCGAAATACTATCAAATATAAATCATCCAAATATAATAAAAATATATGATATTATAAGGACAGAAGATCATATACATTTAGTATTAGATTATTGTGATGGTGGAGATTTACATAATTTTATACAAAAAAATGGGAAGATTCAAGAAAATATTTCGAAATATTTTTATACACAAATATCATGTGGTTTATATTACTTATGGAAAAACAATTTAATCCATCGAGATTTAAAACCACATAATATTTTACTCTCTACATCAGGTAATATAAAAATTACTGACTTTGGATTTGTAAAACATTTAGAAAGTCAAAACATGTCTAGTACATTGTGTGGTAGTCCTTTATATATGGCACCTGAAATATTAAAACGTCAGAAATATAATTCAAAAATTGATTTGTGGAGTATGGGAGTTATATTGTATGAAATGATTACAAATACTGTACCTTTTATGGCTAGCAATCCATTTGAATTATTACATGTTATTGAAACAACTAAATTTGAGATGCCTGAAAATATATCTGAATCTTGTAAACATCTATTAACATCTTTATTATCAGTAGATGTTGATAAAAGGATTTCATTTGAACTTTATTTCAATCATGAGTTTTTTGACAACTTTGATTTTAAATATGTTAATGAAGATATAAAGTCGGACAGTAAAGATATGCAAGAAAAGTATATTAGAATAGTTAAAATTTATATTAAATCGATCTATTATAGTTCTTCAGAAATAATGCATATGGCTATTGAAAGAGTCAATAAATGTGAGTCATTATGTTTATATTTAAAATCAATATCTCTATACTCTCATGCAATAAACATATGTTATAAAACTTTTAAAAAATACGATAAATCGAAAGAATTATTGAATAAGATATTAACATCATTGTATACAAAATTTATTACATGTATGACGAATAGCGAACATATAATCAAAACAATTCCTGAAAGTGTAGAAGTAGTGATTGCTGAAAAACTAATATACGATTATGCTATAGAAATGTCAAAGAAAGCACTTTGTGAAGAACATTTAGATAATAATATAGAAGCTATAAAATTATATGTGTGGTCTTTAAGATTATTTGAATCATTAACAATGGATGAAGTATCATTAAATAAACATGATGCAGAAATAATAAATAATTTTATTAGTATTTGTAATAATAGAATTAAATATATTGAACAGAATGATTCAAGTAGCATCGTAAACATGATAAAAAAATTTACAAGTTTTGATTTTTGATATATAAAAATAATTAAATATATAAAAATGATTGACAAATATTTTAATAAATCTCTTGGTTTCGATGAACATAAAGAAATTGCAGTAGACTTACTTAAAATCACAACTAGTATTCTTGATGAATTTGAGATTGATTATTTTTTAATATCAGGTACATTATTAGGATATGTAAGACACAATGATTTTATACCTTATGATGATGATATTGATTTAATAGTTAGTTCAAGTATTAAAGATAAATTGAAAGATATAATAAAAAAATATAATTCTGAAATTACATTTTTAATGAAAAATGGAATTATTAAAATTTGTTTTAAAGATAAGGTTATTAATTTGAATGATTTTAAAACATGGTCTGCACATGTTATAGATAAAAAAGATTCTTATTTCTGGCCTTTTGTTGATTTGTTTACGTACGATTACTCAGAAGACAAGAAAAAAATCACCTTCTTCGGAAAAGAATGGAATGTTGAAGAATTTTTTCCAAAACAACAAAAAAATTTTAACAACATTATGGTTTCAATACCAAATAATCCTCATTATTTTTTGACGAAAAATTATGGTAAAGATTATATGACTGTATTAAAATCATCTAAATGGAATCATAAAAAAGAATGTCCAATTATAAAACAAAAATCTATAACGATGAAGGAATATCTAAGTCAGTAATCTTTGTTATTTTTCTAATATATTTGTATTCTCCTTCTATCAACTCGTACTTGATTTTTAATAAATCTAATAGAGGTATGATTTCACAACAAATTCGTCTTTCTTTTTTAATATAATTATAAAAAAGAAATTCATATAATTTATAATTTACACAAATAGGTGTACATATCTCAATAAATTCATTTCTATCTACTTCTTCATACTTGTTGAGATTATTCAATCTTAGTAAACCATTTGTTAGTTTCAAATAATATTGAGAATAAAAAGTATTTGAATTAAGTAAAGTATTTATATGTTCTTCATTTATAAATGGTCTCGCACAATCATGTATTATTAGATTTGATATAGGTTCTTTTATATTATTTTTTATAAAACATAATGCATTGTATATAGATTCTAATCTATCACCTTCATCATTGACTGTTATATAAATTTTATCTATTACATGTCTTTTTATATCTTCATAACAAGCACTATTAGAAACTATTATGACTATATCTAATACATTTACAAGTATTCTTAAAGAATGAAGAAATAAAGGTGAAGAATTATAATTGTACATTTGTTTCATTATATTAGGACTAAACCTATTACCAAAACCACCAGCAAGTAATATTCCCACGTTTTTACAATCCACATGATGAGGAATATCACTTATATTGATATTATAAAGAACATTATTCATTTTAAATTTTGATTCAAGACTCATTTTCTATTTTTTTTTTCTAAATACTCAATTCTATTCTCTAAATTGTTAATCGTTTTAATTAATTCATCTACTTTAATGTTTTTTCTCTCAGGTGTACCAGGACTAGGGTAATTATCGGATGATGAATCTTCGTAAGTAGAAGATGAAGAATAAACTTCCGAGTCATCAGAATCATTGTCTCTATTTATATTTTTAAAATTAACTGGTTTACTATCAAATGATTTGTAATATGTTTTGGGGTCAGATTTTTTATATTTTTTGCGATTTTGTGGTGATTTTTTGATTTCACTATCGTCGTCATCTTCATCTTCACTATCGCTTACAGCTCTATGATATTTGTGTTGTGTTTTTCTAGATTTAGCGTTTTCCTTGATATTTATAAAATTAATAATTTTTTTTAATTGAACTTCTTTATCTTTAGGAATTAAGAATCCTGATATTTCACTATCACGAACCCATTTACCTCCAAGTGGAATAAAAAAATCTTCATATTTTTTCATATGTTCACAAATAACTATATAACCATTTTTATAATCTTGATAAGATAGAGACATTTTTTTGTTATGAAGTTTTTCTTTTAAATTATAATTTAAAGAATTTTGTATTAAAAATATAATGAAATTAAATTTAAAATGTTTAATGAATATGAATATTAAATCTATTCCTTGGTTTTCACAAAATTCAAATATTAAAAATAGTACATGGAAGAAAATGATTGATGAAAACATTACATCATCGAACGTAGACGACGACGATGATTTGACAGTAGTCTGTCTTCAAGAAGCATATGGATATAGAACAGGTATAATAGGATGGTCTTTTACTTTTATATCTTCTTATATAACTTCGTATATACCCAACTATGTTCAAAATTTTATGAACAGATATATATTTACAAAGAATAAAATATATTGTACACCTTTGGATATAGTAATAACATCTGTAGTGTTATTAAATAGAATTATACCTATAATAAATTATGGAATATGGGACAATAAAATAAGAATATTCAATCACAATAAGAATAAAAGTGTGCTAAAATATATAAATAAAAATAACTCAGTTACAAATATATTTGATTATAGATCACTATTTTGTTTAGAACCATTATTCGACTCTGGATGTTGTATTATGTCAAATAAGAAACCATTGTATACAGGTTTTGAGAAATTGGATTTATATTGTAAAGAAAATTTGCAAGATAGATTATGTAATAAAGGTGTAGTATGGTCTTACTATAAATCAGATAATAAAGGTATATTGATAATGACTTACAATTTATCAGAAAACATAGGTGAATTATCGAAATTATTGGAACTAGACCAGATTCTCACATTACAAGAAAATTTGGAAAGTATATTATTAGAAAAGGATGAAACAAATATAGAGTCTTATATAATAGGTGATTTTAAAGTACAGTGTTATAATAATGACAATTTATCTTTTAGAGATTTATTAGCGAATTACAATGTTGCTTTTATTAATAATTTCAATTACTACATATTCTATAAAAATATAACTAATAAGTTAAATGCACATATTATAACGAATGAAATTAATTCTATATTTAAAGTAAACTTTGAAGGAGACGAAGTTATTGTGAATGTTGGAGACGAAGTTATTGTGAATGTTGAAGACGAAGTTATTGTGAATGATGAAGAAGACGAAGACAATATTGTTGATAATGGAGTAGATATTGTCAATGTTGTTGAACAAGAAGTGGATATTAAAGAAAGTTTTATAAACCCAATATATGATTATTTCAAAAGATTGAGTCCAATTAATAAAGAATTAGAAGATTGGAATGTAATTTAATTAATTTTTATACATAATTATGTATAAAAATATAGATATAACGGGGTTCGAACCCGGGACCGATGCTCTACCGACGACTGAGCTATTCATATAATATTTTATATATGTTTATTTAAAGACATACAAAATGTTATATGGAGCGATGCCCGAGTGGTCTAAGGGGGATGACTTAAGATCATCTGTATTCGTACTCGTGGGTTCGAACCCCACTCGCTTCATAAAAAAAGGAAAACATTAGTTTGAATTTTTATAATTTTAGAAATTATAAAATTTACTTAGATTTGCTATTAATGTAATTAGAATAGTTTGTAGCTAATTGTGGAAATTTATTAACATACAATGGAATTAAAATAGGATATTTTGCTAGAAATTTAATTTGTTCGTTTACATCAGTGCTTACTATTGCATTAATATTTTCTGGATATTGTGTTAAATCAATAACTTTTTGATACTCTGATGCAGACATGGGGTTTATTACCATTGGAGCTTTACCATCAAGTCTTGTAGGGAGAGCTATTTTACGTACTTCATCGAATGAGCAATTGTTATAAGTAGATACAGTTTTATATCCACCACATAAAAAAGGTTTAGCTGGAGTTCTATAATATAAATTATCTAATCTAGATTCTTCTTTTGCATTCGAAATCTGTTTTTCTTTTTCTTTTAATATTTTTTGTAATTCATCATAATTAGTATTCATTTATTATAAGAATATAAATATTTTTTTTTATTTTTTTAAAATTAAAATGCATCTTTCTTTACATATAATTTATAATCTAAAACGTAATCGATTTTCAATTCATACAAAACATGATGGTATTTTAAAATGAAAAATTCATAAGGACATATAATCTTAATTTCATTTAAATTGTTTGTAAATATATAATAACCATCGTATTCATTTTTTGATTTTAAGAGAACGTTTGCAATATCCCACATTTTTGCTCGCAAGTCTTTTAAACTTTTACCATATAAATGAGGGATATTGTCAATACTTATGATATATAATTTGTCTTCCTTATCTTCGTCCTCATCATAATAATTTAATTTAACTTCTTCGTCGTCTTCGTCTTCTTCATTATTTCCGATTTCGTCTTCTTTATTATTTGCGACTTCGTCTTCTTCATCGTTTACGACTTCGTCTTCTTCTCTAATTTCGTCTTCTACAACAACTTCATCTTCATCATCTTCTTCTTCATTCAGATTATATTCGGAGATATTTTCGTTATTAAAATATTTATTAAACATTTATATTAAAACATATATATTTTTAAATTAAATTTAAAAATGAAAAATATAATTTATATTTTTATAAATAATATAAATGACTTCATCAATAGTAAAATTTTTAAACGAACATTATACAGATAGTGTTTTTTATTCACATGTATCATTAATACCGCGTACTGGTAAATATCAATTTAATAGAGATTCAATTGAAGAATTTTGGAAAATATATTGTACGACAGTATTAGAAAATGATGATACTGAAAATCCACAATTATTTGGAATAGCAGAAAAACCTGAACACTATTTACCAGTATTAGTAGATTTTGATATAAAAATTTTAAACAACTCAGATATTGAAATAGGTGAACATTTATACACGGATGATCAACTAAAACAAATAGTTCAAATATTTCAATCTGTCTTAAGGAATATTGTTGAAGGATGTACTGAAGATAATTTATTATGTATAGTTCTTGAGAAACCAATATATTATGTTAATTCAAATAATGTATCATATATAAAAAATGGATTTCATTTATCATTTTCTAATATATTTTTAAGTAAGTCAGATCAAGAAGTTCATTTATTTCCAAGAGTTAAAGAAATCTTAAAGACTGATAATGTATTTGAAAGTTTAGGTTTTGAAAGTTCTGAACATTTATTAGATGCTTCAAGTACAAAAGTTCCATGGTTAATGTATGGTAGTAGAAAGAATGAGAAACAAGATGCATATAAGGTTACAAGAGTTATAAATTCTGAAGGTGATGAAATTGATATAGAAGAAGCATTAAAATACTATCAATTATTTGATTCTCGTGAAGAATTAATAAATATAAAAGGTCAAGTTAAATATTATCTACCAAGAATATTAAGTACTCGTCTAGCAGGTAGAAGTATAAGTGAGTTAAAACACGGTTTAGTGTCTCCTTTGAAAGTAAACACTGTAAAAAAACAAAAAGAAAAAAATACTAACATGAAAATCTCAGTTACAGAAGCTTTAAAAGAATCTGAGAAATTAATAACTATGTTAGGTGATTTTCGTGTTTCTGATAGGAACGCTTGGATGGAAATAGGTTGGATTTTATATAACATTGGTGAAGGATGTGATGAAGCTTTGGAACAATGGTTGGAATTTTCAGCAAGGGATGAGGATAAATACGATGAATGTATATGTATAGCAGAATGGGAAAAAATGACTAAGAAAGACTATACATTAGGGACATTGAAGTATTATGCAAAACTTGATAGTCCTGAATTGTATGAGGAATATAAACAGGAACAAGGACAAAAACATGTACAAAATGCTTTAAATGGAAATCATTACGATATAGCAAAATTAATGTATGAAGAACATGGTACAGATTTTGTATGTTCTAGTATTACAAACAAAACATGGTTTTATTTCTCTGGAAATCGATGGGAGGAAATTGAAGAAGGAGTATTTTTGAGAGATAAAATATCAACAGACATAGTAGAGAAATTTGCATTAAAAGGTGGTGAATTTTTTTCTCAAGCCGCTAGTACTGATAAAGCAAATGAAAAGAAGATTTACGAAAATATAAAAAATACTCAAAATCTTATATCCAAGTTGAAAAATAGTTCATATAAGAACGGTGTGATGAGAGAATGTTGTGATATATTTTACGACAGGAATTTTAAACACAAGTTAGATCAAAATGCCTATTTAATAGGATTTAAGAATGGTGTGTACGATCTTAAGATGAATGTGTTTAGAAATGGTAAACCTGAGGATTATTTGAGTAAATGTATGAATATTGAATATACTAATTTTGATCCCGTTGATAATAGAGTTCTTGCAGTATATGACTTTCTTGAGAAAATATTTCCGGATACTTCTATAAGACAATATTTTATGGATCAAGCATCTGACGTATTTGTTGGTGGTAATCATCAAAAAGTTGTATTGTTCTGGACAGGTGAGGGAGATAATGGAAAATCAGTAACTCAAAATATATTTGAGAAAATGTTAGGTGAATACGCGATTAAATTTAGTACTACTCTATTAACTGGTAAAAAAGTTGCAAATGGTGCAGCAAATCCTGAACTTGCAAGAGCAGGTGGAGGAGTTCGTTGGGCAGTTTTAGAGGAACCCGATGGTGATGAGGAAATTAACATTGGTTATTTGAAAACTTTATCAGGAGATGATAGTTATTTTACTCGTGATTTGTTTGAGAAAGGTAAACAGACCCGAGAGATTAAACCCCAATTTAAGCTGGTTTTTATTTGTTTGGCAGGTGAAACAAAAGTTTCATTATCGTCTGGATGTTCTATATCATTAGAAAAAATGATTAAAAATAAACAGAAACTTTTATCATGGGATTCAGAAAATGATGGTTTAATTAATATAAATCAAAATGCTTTTATAGATAAAGGAATTCAGAATTGTATTACTTTAACTTTGTTAGATGGAAGAAAAATTACATGTACACCAAATCATAGATTTTTAACAAATGAAAATAAATGGATAGAGGCAAAGGATATAAAAATTAATAATACAAAATTAAAAATGGGTGTAAATTTTCCTAGTTGTGATGATATTTTTGATGATTATGATTATATTTTAGATGCTGGAGAATTTGTTTTTGATATGAAAAAGTTAGATGATCGAGTTAAAGTTTGTGCATTTTCTAGATTATTGGGATATACATTGTCTGGACAAAGTGATTCAGAAAATATTTCAAATGATATATTTCTATTAACTGGGCAAAAAAATAACTATGTATTTCATAATGATTCAAAACTTCCAAATTTTCTTTTTGATAAAAATTGTCCTGATTTTGTAATTAGGGAATACATTGCTGGATTATTTGGTAGAGACGGAATTTTACCATCATTGTTAAATATACATTTAGTTCGTAATTCTGTTGAAAATTATCGGAAAATTTCATCCATATTAAAAGAAAGATTTAATATTAATTCTGTAATTGAAGTCGAAAAAGATTTTCTAAGAATTATTGATATTCTAGAATTTTGTGAAAAAATTGGGTTTAGATATTGTCATCATAAATCTTATAAATCTACCACATTTAAAAGTTATTTAAAATATCAAAAAATAACTCAACAAAATATTATGACTTTTGATGAATTCTTAAAACACAATAAAATGCAAAATTCATTTTATGAAATGGAAGTTATTCATTCTCAAAATGTTGGTGAAAAACAAGTATATGATTTGAATGTTGATGAACCTTATAGTAATTTTATAGCTGAAGGAATTGTAACACATAATTGCAATAAGTTGCCCAATCTCAAACACGCCGATAAAGCTACATGGAATCGTGTTCGTGTTATACCATTCGAATCTACATTTGTTCGACCAGGTGATGAGTGTCCTGAAACATACGAGGAACAATTATTACAAAAGAGATTCCCAATGGACAGAGAATTCAGTAAGAAAATCCCTGATTTATTACAAGCATTTGCGTGGGTATTATTACAACATAGACAAAATATTAAAGTTCGTATTGAACCAGAAAAAGTGCGTATGGCGACAGCAATGTACCAGAAACAAAATGATTCATACAGACAATATATTGAAGAGTGTATTAAATCTGATTCAGATAAATATATTACTTTGATAGAGTTATATTCATCTTTTAAAGATTGGTACAAGGAAGGTTTCCCTGGACGTCAAATTCCTAATAAGAATGAAATTTCTGAATACTTTACAAAGATATGGGGAGAACCTATGACAGGAATGAAATGGAAAGGATATAGATTAAAAACTTTACAAGATGATATAGATAATGGTGATGCAGTTCTTTTAGAAGATGATGATTTAGTTGATTATGATCGACCGGATTCATTGATTTAATTTTTTATTTTTTTTAAATTTTTATTTTGTATAAAATAAAAATGATATCAGATAAACTAAAGAAATATAAATTAGCTTATAATAAGTTCTTAAAAGAATGTAAAAACAGTAAAAGTAAAAAGTGTAAAAAACTTAGCAAAAGTTTAAAGCGTAGTCTTCGTAAAAGTAGACGAAGAAGTAAAAGTCGAGTTCGTAGCCGTCGTCGTAGCCGTCGTCGTAGCCATCGTCGGAATGATGGTGTATGGACTTATTTATTACCAGTAAATTCAGTTAATGTTGTTAATCGCGGTGGTGTAGTCCAAAAATATCAAGGTGGAAATGCATCATTTACTTGTAATAATGATTTTACTTACAATAATCTTGAAAATATAGATTGTCGTGTTTAATAAATCAAGTTAAAGAATAAATAAACAAAAACAAAATGAAAATAGTAGCTTTCCATGAAAATTCCTTAAACATTCGAGGTTCTTCTGTATCTTTATACGATTATGCTCATTATAATGAAACTATGCTAGGTAATAAGAGTATCATTTTAATACCTAAATCAAGTATCAAAGAAAGAAAAAATGATCAAATAGCAATAAATAAATTCAAGAAAAGATTTCGATTGTTTTTCTACGACGACTTTGAACAAATATTAGAAGATGAAAAATGCGATATTTTTTATGTCATAAAATACGGTACAAACGATGGTATATTCTCGCGAAAAATAAAAACATGTGTTCATTGCGTGTTTAGTATGACAGAAGAACATGGTGATGTATATGCTGGTGTATCACAACAAATAGCAGAAAAATTTGGGAAAACATTGTTTGTTCCACATATGATTAGCTTAGAACCAAGTAAGACATGTGAGAACCTTCGTACAAAGTTAGGGATTCCTTTAAATGGAAAAGTTTTTGGTTATCATGGTGGTAATGATAGTTTTAATATATTGTTTGCAATAGAAAGTGTAAAAAGAGCTGTTCGAGTTCTAGACAATATATGGTTTGTGTTTATAAATATACCGAAATTTGATAATCATCCAAATATATTTTTTCTAGAAAAAATAACGGATCCCGATGAAAAGAATAAATTTATATCTACATGTGATGCATGCATCGAAGCACAAAGATATGGACAAAGTTTTGGACTAAGTTTGGGAGAATTCAGTGTAAATAACAAACCAATCATAACTTATGGTGGATATGATGTAATGAATGACAATTATAAGAAGATATTAGGTAATAATGCATTGTATTATAATAATCAAGAAGAATTGATGAATATATTTTCTGACTTTGATAAAAGTCTGTATACAAACAAAGATTTAAATTTCTATAAAGAATATAGTCCCGAAAAAGTTATGGAGCAATTTAATAAAATTTTTTTATAATTTATAAAAAAAAATTTTATTAAATTAAATGACGACAGATAGTGATATTATTGAAAAATTAAAATATTTGCGAACACAAGTAAATGGTATAAAAAATAATAATGATAATGAAATCAATAGTAAAGGGACGACGACGACACAAGAATTACCGAAAACAACTATAGTAGTAGTTCTTTATATTATATTACCTTTTATAATATATTATTCATTATTAAATGCTGAATCTGATTTTATTATGTATGAGATTCCAAAAGAAAATTCATATTTCATGAAGAAGGAAATTAGTTGGTTTTTTTTATATATTTACACGTTAGTGATTTATATCATATTGTGTCTAATTATATATTATATTGCATATCTTCTTGAATAATTAAAATATTTACTGACCCAGAATAAGAACATTACAAATATAGCTTTTATTACTACTAAAAAATAATAATTATTAGTAATAGGTAAAACACATTGAACAATATTATCAACGTATGGTAAAGAGAATATAATAAACAATATTGCGACGATAAGTGATTCGTAAATTTCTCTAAAAATTACTTTAAAACTACTAGGATTTTCTTTAAATATCATATTGAGTATTTGTAATTCATTTTCAACAACTTCTGATTCATCTGTAGGTAGACCGCTAATTAAATCGTGATTTTTGATTTGTTGTATATTCATTTTTTTAAATGTGTATTGTCTTTTTAAATTTAATATAAAAAATCAAAATAATTAAAACAAAATGACATTATCTATATCAAAATTGGAGAATATGTTAGCATCCAAAGGTTTCATTATAAAAAGTTTCTATACACTAGAGGAATATTGTATATACTTAGAAGTATATTCAATACAAAATGCTGATTCATTCATGTTATACGTATCAAGTAGATATGAATTAATAGTAAAAGATAGAGAAAATATATATGACATGCAATATATGGAGATGAAACCCGAAGAAACTATAGCATCTAATTATGCAGCTGAACCTGATAAAGTAGAAGTCGAGGATTTTTACAATGAATTGAACGTGGATTTGAATAACGAAAAAGTAGATGATTTAGAACAACAATTAAAAGAAAATTACGATCGTGAATTAACATTAAAAGATTTGAGTAAGGAAGATAGAGATAATATAAAAGATATATTTAGACAGTTGAGTAGATTTATGTTTTGTGTGAAGAATATAAAATTTAAATTATCAATCTTTTATAAAAACTATTTATGTTCAATTACAAAAGATGATGAACTTGATTGTTTTATAATCAAACATTATCCTTCTACTAGTGAAAGGAAATTATATATCTACATTGATTTGAAAACCTTATATACAAAATTAGACACAGATATATCTTGTGATATAAAATCAATTAAAGATGGTATATATCGTTTATTGAATCAGAATCAATTGAAACACTCAAAGATTTTAAATGAAATGTTAGAACAAAGAGTTGCGATTATACAATACTCTGATATTGTTTACAATAAGAAAGAAACTTATATTCTATATATTAAAGAATTCGAAAAATTGTTAGAAACATTAAATCAGTCTGAACAAGAATTTCTAAATAAAATTAATGAAATAAAATACACAAATACTGAATATGGTATAAGAGGATTACAAGATGATATTAAACGTTCTCATATTTTAAACAAGTACGATGAAGAGTTAAGTAAAATTAATAAAATTAAAAAAGAAACTATTAATAATATTCTACTAACAAGAAGTAAATACGACAACATTACATTAAAGATGGACAAGATTCTATTTGATAATTCTATAATGATTCATGAAATAAGCAAAAACTTTGCTAAACTTGCTGAAATTGTATAAATTCTATTGAAAATCTTGAAAGTATAAAATATAATTTGAATTTGTCCATAAAGTAAAATGAATATCTATATCTATTAAATAATCACTTAATATTTCTTTAATAAGATTAATATTAGTATATATATCGTCAACATCTTTTAGTTTTCTACCTTTTGCATTATTATTGTATATATTAGCTAATATTTCTTTTACTGTTTTTTCTATATCTTCTTTATCATCTGTAAGATCATAGAATACAAAATTTTTTCTTACAATTTCCCATATACCATATTTTGTAAATATTATAGAACACATTATCTCTTTGTTTTTTTCTTTTACTATTTTTAATATATCTTCACTTGAAGGATAAAATTTAGAAATATTAGGATGTGTATGATATATAACTTGACTTAATCCACGTGTTTGACAACTCATACGGTCAGATTTTGATACATTTTCTTTTTGAATGACTTGTAAAGAATTCAATTCACCTTTTTCTATAAAACCACACACTTCATGATACAAAGTTAATTTATTATTATATATATTTTTCAAATTTTTCTTAGATATATATAATTTTCTACTAGGAACACTTTTACTAGATATAATTATTTTACTTGACCGAGAATGTGAACGTGATCGCGAACGTGAACGTTTTTCAGGAGATTTTGACTTATTATTTCTTTTTCTTCTTCTACGAGGACTTGATGAACTTCTTCTAAATGCATACATATTTTATATTATAAAAATATAAAATAAAAAATTATATATTAATAACTTTATCAAAAACACCATGAGAAACTTGATGTGCAATTATTAATACTGGTTTGTTCCTAAAATTTTCTTTGATTGTATTAAACACAATCTCAGATGATTCTTGATCTAAACTTGCTGTACATTCGTCTAACATCAGAATCGGTGTATTAAACATATCAGACAATGCAAGTGTAAAAGCTAATACAACTCTAGATAATTCACCACCTGATAAATTATTTAAATCACATTCCATATTTTTATAGAATATCTCAAAGTTGATTTGCGGTTTGTCATTCTTCTTAGAATCTTCTTTAAATGTCCTTAAATATATAGTCATTGGATTGTCGGGAAAAAAATATTCAAGATATAATTGTGCATGTGTGTTTATAGAATCAATAATGTTCATCATTGCTATTGACTCAGATTCTAATATTTTCTCTCTAAGTAATACTGATGCAACATATTTTTTATTATCTTCAATTTCCTTTTCTTTTAATTCAGACAAAGTATTTATATATTTATCATATACCTTCTTATCTTCTATGTATCTCTGATATTCTTTGATTTCTTGTAGATTATTAAAGTGCTTTTCTTTATCATTTTCTTCTCCGATGATTGAACTGTTTGTTGTGTTTATTATCTCTAATAATTCCTCACGTGTTCTTATTTCTTTATACTTTTCTATATACTCATTTTTTTTATTCTCTATTTGTAAGTGTTGTTCTCGTTTCTCTTTTTCAAAATTAATTTTCATATTATTTAATCGATTGATAGAATCTTTTTTATTTTGTTCAATCTTAATCATTTCTCTTAAATCATCTTCTGTAATATTGTCTTCAAGTTCTCGACCTCCACATTTTTCTTTAAGTTGTTCAATATGTAATTCTTGAGATATAATATCTTTTTCGTCGTCAACGATGTTTGACGAAAATTTCGATTTCTTTAGTTCAATGATTTCTTTATCCTGTCTCATATTATATTTGTAATAATTTTCCATAACATCTAAATCTTCCTTAAGGTTTTCTTCATTCAATTCTTCTTCATATTGTTCTATTATATCATTTATTTGTTTATTTATCTTTTTATTATGTTCTATCTTATTACGATTAGATAATATATGTTGTTCCAATGATTTCATTTTAGAAGTTAATAAATTTATTTTTTTCTTAACATCATTTATATCAACATCATCAGGAACGACGATATTACTTATACATAAATTATCATTTATAAAATGCAATTTTTCAGAACACGATGGACAATTATAAATAATTCCCTGTTTTTTTAATTTATCGTGTAAATCTTTTTGTTCATTATTCTCTTTTACCAAGTTTTCTAATTCTACATCTAACCCAACGTCGTCTTCAACAACATCTTGCAATTGTGTTTTATAAAAGGATATTTGTCTTGCATCTTTTAATGTGTTTTTAAGATCATTAATATTTTCAATGGTTTCATCTTTTGAATAATCTTTCCACAATTCACTTGTAATCTTGTTTATTTTTTCAGCATTCTCAAGGATTTCTTTCTGTTTCCTTCTTTCCAATTTTTCTCTATCTGTTTCAAGCGTATTTTCTAGATAATTTAATTCTTTTCGATTTAATATGTTTATTAATCTGTTCTGATAATCTTCTAACATTTCATCTCCCACATAATCACTATTATTATAATCCTCTAAAGATAGTGCATTTAGTTTTGCTATTAGACTTTCGATATTTTCATCTTTACTTTTACTATATGTTAAGAAAATTTCCAAGTCATTCAATTCTTTTTGTGTATCATTTAAAACACGTTTATGTTTTTTAATACGCGTCTCACAGTTTTTATATCTTTTTTCCTCATTTGATATTATCAATTCACGATTCTTACCTGGTAGAGGAAATTTAATTTCTTCAGGTACTTTCAAATCTTTAATAAATTCATTTGTGCTTTCTATTTGTGTTATGGTCTTATTTAATTCATCTTTCCTTTTTTTGATTACATTTTTACATCTCTCTTTAATTTCAGATAAATTAACATCATTAAATGCGTACTTTTCAAGAAATTGTATTTTCTCATTTGAATTCATAATTATAAATGAATCTCTTTGATTTTGTGAAATATAACCAGTGATGTGAAAAGTACTTCCAAACTTTTCATTAATAATATTTTGCGCTGCGTCGTCTTCATATATATCATTCACAATTAATCTAGTAGGTTTACGAGTTCTTATAATTTTCATACCTTGAAACATAAATTCAACCGAACATGTTTTTTCACCATGCTTAATAACTTTGTCTTTTGTACTAGAACCATATAATGCAAAGTTGATTCCCATTAATATAGTACTCTTACCTTGTCCTGACGGAGCAGATATTAAACTCATACCAATATCATCAAATTCAAAAGTTTTATCATCATAACATCTAAAATTTTTAAATTTAATATACATTTTGGTTTTTTTATTTAAAATAAAATAAAAAATCATATTTAATTTTTTTTATATATCAAAACCATAGTTGTACATGGTTTAAAATATGAGTTATAAGCTTCATAAAACGTTTCATTAATTGTTCCTAATCCTCTACGCTGTTTTACATCATAAATACAAAATTTTGGTATATCTAAATGACTACTTCCTGCATCACCTTCAATAGTAATATTAGAATTACCATCTTTACTTAGAACATATGCGATATGATAAGGCATTTTACCTTTTTTTACTTCTTGTCTAACTATTGCATACGACTCACCAATTTCTGGATTTACAAAATGTTTATCATATGATTTTGTAACATCTTTAGCGATTTTTATATTCTTTTTGTCAGAATCACCAAATATCTTACCTGTAGTTTTTTCTTTTAAAAAACTTTCTTCTTTATCATAATCATAACTTAAACTATTTTCTTTAAGTGTTAAACATTCAGCAAATTTTAGACAATCATTTTTAAACTCAATACCACTACGAATATCAAATTTACATAAATTATATACCATATCAACACTATGTACTATATATGCTTTTTTAATTTTGATTGTCTTTATTACTTTTAAAAAATCTGGAACATACAATGATTCATGTATATACAATTGTTTAGTATTATTTTTATCTAACAAGTAATTTTTATTTTTTGACCAAATAAAATCATATTTTAAAGAAGATGATGATTTATCTCTAGAACGTGATCTAGATCTTATTCTCATTCTTGACAATGATCTGGTTTGACGTCTTCGTCTTGAACAATCTAACATTTTATTATTAAAAAATATATTAATTATTTTATTTTATATAATTAATATATAAATGAATTTACAACAACCTCAACAACCTAATTTACAACCTATACGTTTACCACCACCAGTTGTTCTTCCTCAAAATCCAAATCCAATTCGTAATCTAAATTTTCGTAATCTTCCAAATCAAAATCAAAATCCTGGTATTTTTAATCGTCAAAATCCTAATGATGGTAAAAGAAAGTCCAGAAAGTCAGTAAGAAAGTCCCGAAAGTCTCGAAAGTCCCGAAGAAAGTCTAGAAAACCCCGAAAGTCCCGTAAATTTACCAGATATTCTCGATATCTTTAATTTTTTCTTTCATATCATATCTTTTACTTATTTCTATAGCTTTATTTCTTTTTTCATCATCAAAACCTCGTGATATTATTTCTAATACTTCTTCATCTGTATTATACAAATACCCATTCTCTGATACAAAATCTTCCAACGTATTCCTTAATTTATACATAATAACTCCAACACCACTTGCCTGTGCTTCCGCAACCATTAAAGGATTACCAACTGTTTTTAATTTTGGACATGCTGTATAAATCAACCACTGATGTTTTTTATATTCTAAAGGCATTTTATCTGGTTGAACAGTTAGAAAATTTACAGGATTTCCATGTATTCTATTAAATTCAAGAATTTCATTATAATAACTTTTATTTTCCATAACACTATAATATGTAATTTGTTTTTCTGGATATAGTTCCTTTATTTTTTTAGAAAGTAATATAAAACCTTTAATATTCTTCTTCGGTAAAAATGCACCACCACTCATGATATGAGGTCCATTTTCAATTTCTTGATTAATAAATAAACTTATATCTAATGTCGGGTACATTGGTAATAATTTAGATTCTTTGATTCCAATCTTTACCAATTTATCTACAAATTCAGGAAATACTATAATTTTTAAACAATACATGTTTTCATTTATGAGTTTAATGTATTGTTTACAATCGCTTGATAGAATATCAAATGAATGACTTTTTATTGTAAATGGTATTTTTAATTGTTTACTTAACTGTGTACATATATCAATTGTGTCTAAAAAATGACTATGTATTATATCAGGTTTAAATTTAACAATTTTCGCGATTTCCTTTAATGGTGAAGAAGTAAATACGTAAGGTAAATGATTTTCACATTTAGTAAACAATTCCCATTCAAATGAAATTATCATTACTTCATGTCTTTTATTTAATTCATTAGCTTCTACAATTTGATAACTATGTGATATTCTAGGGTATCCTTTATATAAAAGAAGTATTCTCATTTTTATCTTATAATAGAAAAATTTTTATGTTTTATATTTGGAATTTTTAATTTGTTTTGTATTTTATACCAGTTATTGATTCGTGTAGATACTATCTCTATTTTATCTATTTCCCTTTTAATTCTTATAGGATTTACACATGATATATAATCAACGATTACATATTTATTTTCTTCATCGGTACCTAAAGTCCACATAAATAATATATCTATACCATACCCTGTCAAAATAGGTTCGTATACTTTCATACATTCTGTTATTGCATAATTTGTAAAGAAAGGTGTATTGATTTCTATAAAATTTGTATATCTATACTTGGATTCTTTATTTTGTTTTGTTATATCATGACTTACTTGAGATTTTTCACTAAATGAAGGTTGTAGCATCCAGACATTTAAATTGTTTAGTAATGTAAATAATTCATTAATTTCTTGTGTAGTGATTAATATATCATCGTCCACAATATAATAATTTTTATAATTTCTAATATCACCTATATTATTTTTCCATACATGATAAAAATTTTGCATCTTACTTCCTTTTCTTTTTAGATAAATATCACTATGTTCTTTGTACTTATGATCACCACCGTCACCATAATAACACACAAATATATCATAATCTCTATCTGTAGAACACCATAAATCATAGAATTTGGTATTATCACCAGCTGATGTAAAAAGAATATTGTCTTTCATATTTTAATATATATATTATATTAAAATATATTTTTATACTTGTATTCTATTAAAAATATCACAAATATCATTTATATCATAATTAATAGTTGGTATATTAAATAAATTTAAATCAGTATGACAATGAATTATTTTCCAATTGTATTGATTCATAACATTATTCATAATATTATCTACATCTTCCTTTTTATATTTAGAAGCATTGTCATCTCCGTCAGATATAATATACATTTGTGTATTCATGTCTTTCATCTCACGATTCGTTGAAACATTTGTAATAGTATTATAAACTGCATCATATAAAGCAGTTGTTCCATATATATTAAATTGATTTACTTTGAACACACGAATACTGTTCAAATCAGTGAATACATTAATATAATCTAAATGAGTATTAAATTGACCTACAGTTATTTTATAATATCTGTTCTCATTTTTTAGTTTACCCACAAAGTTATTTAAAGCTTTTACAAAATCAGAAATATGACTTAACATTGAATAAGATACATCAACTAAAATTATTATATGTGTGAATGACATGTATATATAATAATTTATATTTATTTTTAAATATGTAAATTTTTTAATGCATTTTCCGCTGCGTTTTGTTTTGCATCTTTTTTATTTGTAGACACACCAGTACCTATAACTTTATATTCTCCATTTTGTGATCTTTGGTATATCATTATATGTATTTGATCTCCTATCTTCCTATCCTGATACTCTATTCTAACATTTTTAACTTTATCGAACACTTGTTTAAGTTTTGTAACGTAATCAATCATTTCACTGAAGTCTGTAGAGAATTTAATATTATCGAATATACTTGACAATATATCATAACATATAGCATATCCTACACCATTACGAAAATTTTTATCCAAAATAAAACTAGTTACACCTAAAAATGCTTCAAATACATCTTCCAATAATTTCTTCTTTTCGTGATTTCTTGCGTATACAGATGAAGAAATATAAGGCCAGAATCCAAGACTTTCAGATATTGGAGCAAATTCTTTTTTAGAACCATATTTAGATCTTATAATATGTAATAGTTTTACTTGTTCCAAGTTATTCACTTCCCCGAACCTTCTAAATGCATACCAACCAATAAAATTATCAAATATACCATCTCCTAGTTTTTCATATGTTTCATAATTATTACTGATAATTTTATTAACTTCTATTTTACCAGATGTTGGATCTACATGGGATGATATTGTACTTGATGTAAATGCTTTATCATATTCTGCTAGAGCTTCTGGTGTCAGTAAACAATTAATATAATGTTCCTTTAACTTTCCTTTTCTTAATATGTTCCATAATAAATTTTTAAAGGATTGGTTTCTTAATCCATAGTAGAAAGTTAATTTTTCATTCATGTCATTATACATTTTTTTATTATATAATTAATTTTTATTTTTTAATAAATATATATATAATAAATGGAAAATTATATTAATTTTTTAAAGAAAAAAGAATATCATAAAGCTATCGAATTTATTAGTAAAATTGATACTAGTATTAATGAAATAAAAGATAAATTTGGATATACAATGCTTTATTTCGCAGTACTTGAATTAAATAAAGAAATTATAGAATTGTTATTAAAAAAAGGTGCTGATATAAATAAAAAGTATATTAATGGAAATACAGTTCTTCATGAAGCTATAAAAAAAAATAGTCCTGAAATTATAAAACTTTTATTAGATAATGATGCAGATATTTTTATAGAAAATCATAGTAGTATATCACCAGTTGATTTGACAATTGAAACAGGTAATATTGACATTTTTAAAATTATTATAGAAAATAATGTAAATAAACAAGCTAAAAATGGTGATACGATACTTATGAAGGTAATAATAAAACTTTTTACAAATGAAAGAGAATTAGTAATGACACAAAAATGGAAAACTGACCATAATACATGGGTATTTGGTAATACCGATGAATACTATTATAGGAAAAAAGATATATTTCTACAAATGTTTAAAACTTTATTAGAAAAAAATGCTGATATTGATACTATAGAAAATAATGGTTATAATGAAAAACGAACAAAATACACTGCACTTACTTTAGTAGAAGATTATTATAAAAATCAATGTATTCCTTTTAATAAAGAAATTAAAGAATATTTAGAAACTGAACTTCATCAAAGACGAAATTTATTATTTCTCTATTCATATATAAATAGAGAAAGAGATAATGATACTATTTTGTCTGATATTCATGGTTCTTTATTAGATGATGATGCTATAATAAGTAAAATATTGGATTATATTTAATTTTACCACGATGAAGGTGGAATTACATCAGTATAAGAAACACCAATAGTGACATTATTTAAAATCCCATTGGTTTGAACTCCTTTAATAGTAAAAGTATTTCCTTTTCTCAAACTAATATTTGGAAACCCGTTTTTACCTGGATAATAGTAAAATGTCTTAGGTGAACCATTATTCGCTTCAAAAGACAACCAACTATACCCTCCTGAAGGCATGACACTGTAATCTCCATTTGTACCTATGAAAAAATTGAATGACGATCCTGTTTTAAAACTTACACTAGATGGATCTAATGTTGCTGTTATAGCAATTAATGTAACATTACCTCCATTTTTAATATTGAACGGTATTAATGTTGATACTCCATCAGTGTCAGTACTTACAACACCAAGAACGTTTCCAGTTGTTGGAACTATTTTTCCATTATCTATATTACATAAAGTTAATCCAGTAAAAACTTCTTTTGAATTTACAAAAGGAATAGAATTAGGACCTGCTGGTCCAGCAGGTCCAGCAGGTCCGACGGGACCTGCAAACATATTTGTACTTGGAATTATAAAAAGCATGATTGCGATACTTAATATGATTGCGATTATAATATCTTGAATATCCATTTTTTTATTTATATAAAAAATAAAAAAATTTTTTTATATTTTATAATTATTTAACAAATATAGTAAAATTACAATTCAAAAGCTGCTAATAATAAAAAAATATATTTAATATTTTTCTTTTTTAATATAATAAATGAAATCACGTAAGCGATCACGTACTAAGCGATCACGAAGACGTTCACCTAAACGAACAACACATCAACCACGTTCTTCTATTACAAAAATTATAAGTATTGAAAAAACTTGTTACGGAACAATCGTAAGTAAACCATGTAAACACGATATTATAGTTCAATATGAAAACAAAGAAATAGAAAAAATTAGAATGAAAGAACCGGATATAATTAAACTTGCAACAAAACTTAATTACACTAACAGGAGATTATTCTTACTTTGGAAGTGATGGAATTTTTCTTTCTCATTTAAAACGTCCATGTAAATAAAAGAAGAGTAGCATCCATTTCATCAATAATATATATTTCTTGTATGTGAACATGATTTGTTAAAACAATTATAATTTTAAGATAGTTATTACGAAATGCTACCTTAGAAAAAAAAAATTAAAAAGTTGGCTAGAGAATTTCATCCTGATAAACATGATAACCAAAAAGAAGCTTAATCTCAAAATTTAACACCTGCTTTCATAAGAAATTGAGATATTAAAATATTACTATTTTTTAATTCTTCTCTTGTGTACTTTTTTATATAATCGCATATTAAAGCATTATTCATCATAAAAAATGGTTGTTCGTCGTTTATGAATTTCTCTAGACCATTCGTAAAATGCATATATTTCCACGCATATCGATGATCTATTGATTGCACTTTAGTTGCATCATCTAAAAATATATTTGGAGTATCTATAAAAATCTCGAAAGACCTATGTCCCAATTCTCCATAAAATATATTTTTTCCTTCAGACTCATTTAATACTTTGTCATTATTATCAACCCATTTTTTCATTATTTCTGCATTTTTATGACATGCAAATGCCCATATACATGGAGAATTTATTTTATATCCATAAAATTCATATTCTTCAAGTTTATCAAATATCATATCTAAATCTCTAAATACTATTGCATCAGAGTCTAACCAAATTCCTCCATGTTTATATAACAATTTTGCTCTTATATAGTCTGCTTTTTGAGCCAATTGGTTTTCACTTTCCTTGAGATTAAATATAAATGGATTTATATCATCTATATATTCATGGTAATTTTTATCATTCAATCTAATCACTTTATAACCTTTACCGTCTGTTTGGTGCAAATCTACTGTTTCATGACATAAATCTATATAAGGTATACTGTTTGGATAAGTATCAGAATTCTCCCAATACTGCCATACTATTCTTTCATACATTTTTTAATATATTTTTTTAAAAACTTTATATTAAAAATTTAGTTTAAATAAAATATTTTATTTATAATAAAATGGAAAAATGTACTTCTTGTCAGGTTGATATACCTTTAGCATTTATTGTCGAAAATGATAATGAATGTCATGAAATTAAGAAAAAAAAACATAAACCTAGTATGTGGAATAATCCTTTTGTTTACATTGTATTAATTATAATTTTATGGGTAATTTTTGCTAAATAAATGTCGTCATCGTGATTTAATTTAATTAATGTAATTAAATTAAATATAATAATAAAATGACTTGTATTGTTTATCCTGATTGTTTGTTTTCAAATTGGATTCTTATTTGGTATATTTTATTTATTTGTCAAATTGTAAAGTTTAACCCAAAATATTTCATACTTTTTGCATTAGTATTTAATTTTTGTCAATTATTAATGAAAATTAAGAACAAATCATCCATCAAAAATATATTAGTTTTTATTCTTCTTGTATCTATATTTAAATTATTACCTTTTCTAAGTATACTAAGTATAGATAGTGTCATGAGTGATATTCTATTTGGTATTTTTTTATTCTTTTTATATTTATTATATGTATACATAAACTACAAAACTAAAAGATTAGATCCAAAAATGTTCGAAGTTCTATTTATGTCTGACAAGAAACGTGAATGTAAAAGTTTCTTTGAATATATTACCAACAACTTTTCGGCTGTTCTTCGGTAGAATATATAAATAATCCTGTATCTCCAAATGATAATTTTGTTTTCCATCCTGATTTTTCTAACTCGATAATTATTTCTTTTACCATTTGATGTAATACTTTCATACTAACATTAGTTTTCATATTAAATGTATCTAAATCAAAATACTCGTTCTCAGTTTTCCTACTTATTATAAGATTATATATATCTGTTCTTAATATATTTTTAATTCTATCATAATTCATTTGTTCAAATTTATCTATATCTTTAACGTGTGGAAAATGTGTCATTGTTTTATACATATAATATATGTTTAAGTTATATTTTTTCTAAAAACAATCTATAACCATTATTCATTATTATAATATTATCTTTGTATTTATTTATAAAATGCTCCACTGCTTCGAACGGACTATTTATAATATCACCTTTTCTATACAACACATCATCAACTATCATTAACCCCCCTTTTTTAAGTAAATTAAACGATAATATCATATCAGCATAACAATCTAAACATTTATGACTACCATCCACATATATTAAATCAAATTCTTTACTCATATTCAATAATACTTCTGTTGAATCACCTTTATGTACTACGATTCTATCTTTCAAATTTGCTTTCACTACATTCTCATTAAATATATTTTCAATATTATTTATCTTTATATTTTGAAGCAACTCGAAATCTTCTTCATAATCTTCCCATTTATCTATTGCATGTCCTATAGAATTAGGTACAGTTTCTAATATCTTTATTAACGATGTTCCTGTATACACTCCAATTTCTAGAATATTTGTTAAATTTGTTGTCGTATTGTTTTTAAAGTTAAAATATTTTAGTACATCGTCAAATATCTTTTTTGTATTATTTGGTAAATCATTCGTCCAATTGTACATATTTTTATAATTCAAACGCGTATCAACATTTTTATGTTGTTCTTCTTCGATCGTTGTCGTTGTCGTTGTCGTGATTGTAGGTATTAAATATTTCTCTAGTAATTCATATGTTCTACTTCTCCATGTAATATTTTTATACCAATTGTGGTTCAGATTAATATATTTTTCTTTCAACTCTTTATCATCCATAATTTTAAATAATGTTTGTAAAGCATTATTATCCCATTCATCTTCACCAACATTATATCCATTTATTAAAATACCATTATTTCCTACTGTATTCACTAAAGCACCTACATTAGTTGTCACAACTAGTGTTTTTGAAACTGCCGCTTCAACTGCTGTCAAACAAAATGTCTCAATAAAATCAGTCGGGTAGAACCATATATCACTACTCATCCAATTTTCATATAATTTCTTTTTACTTGTCCATCCATGATAGTATATATTTTTAGATACCGCAAGTAATTCTTTAATTTCTTTAACGATATGAGGAACTACATTATTAACCCATGTTCCATTAACATCTGAATGAATATGTAATGTTGCATCCGGGTATCTTTCAATTATTCTCGACCATAATTTTAATAACTTTAATAATCCTCGATTCGGAAATGAAGAATATATAAATTTATTTTTAATTTTTTGTATTCCATTAAAATTATTAAATGATTCATAATCAATTCCATATCCAAATGTAGTAATCTTATTTTCTAAAATTGGAAACATATTTTTTATATTATTAGAATGATAATCTGACAAACAGAAAACATTATGTAATTTTAAACTATCTACTATAATCTCTCCATTTGGAATTAAATCATGTAGAATCAAATACACATTCTCTACATTATCGGATTTATAACTCAGTGGTAAATATTCCGGATATCTACTTATAATACTCGTATGAACTTTATTCATACTAATAAATGTTTTATATTCTTCTAATTTTCTATATTCAACATTTAAATATTTTTCGTTTGTCTCACAATTACAAAATACAAACACATTAAAATAATCACTCTCTTGTAAATACCTCGCGATTTCTATAATAAATGTCTCTGAACCACCAATTCCTTTAGATAATATATCTTTACCTGACCACTTTTCAAATCCACCATCTACCACAAAACATAATATTGGTTTAGATACATTAGCGACATAATTATAACCTTGTATTATATGACCATTAAGTAATCTGTGAATTTTATACCAACATTTTACCAAATAGTATTCAACATTACTTTCATCATTATTATTATTTTCTAAAAATAAAGACGCTGATTTTAATCCAAGTTCATAATCAGACACGTAAAAACATATTTCTGTTAAGATTTTCGGTAAATAATAAAAAGATAAAGTTGGTTTTAAACTATATTGAGAATTTAATGGATAACCTAACTCAAATCCTGATTTCATATATGTATATGCTTTCATAAAATCATTTTCATAATAATAATGTATACCTATGTAATATAATGAATCTGGACGTGATTTATCCATCTCATAAGCTCTCATGTATAATTTCTCACATTCTTCCCATGGTTTATTCAATTTAAAATTACTTAATCGTGCTAGTTCAAAACACGCGTCGATTTTTTCTTGTAAAAATCCTTCATCATGATGTTCTATACGTTTTGAGAAATATTCATAAGCTAATTCGTATTTATGTATGAGATTATATGTTTGCGCTATGTAATATAATGATCTCGAATCATTCGGATCTTCTTTATAAGTTTCAAACAAAATATCTAAATCATATTGTTTTCTATCCATCGTTCGTTTTTCCATGTATTCATTACCGTAATCATAAATAGAAGACTTATATTTTGGAATTAAGACATTTACATTATTTTCAGTTTGAATTATTTCATGTATCTTATATTTATATCTCAAGTTTATTTCAGTTTTTGTTATTCTATTACTTGTATATTCCATATCATGACTTTTTACATATAAACTAAATGATGTAGAAAATTGATCACCACGGATTTCATTTAAAAATAATCTTAAATTTTCTTTAATTACATATGTATCATCTAACATTATTGCGAATTTACATTCTTTTCCTGCTAAATCTAAACATCGATTACGCGTATCCCTGAAATTTACAAATGGTTCTCTGTATAATTGTCCTTTCTTCTTCCCAACCAGAACTTTATTTATTATATTGATGGTATTATCAGTACTTCCTGTGTCTAATATAGTCCATCTATCTATATATGGTAAGTTTTCTACAAGTACTTTTTCAAAATCATCTCCTGCATCTTTTACAATCATTGTAAAATGTATTAAATTATCGTAATCTAATACATCATCTCCTTTTATAAAATAATGAAATTCTCTTAAAAAATTATTGTGTAAATGTTCAGGAACATGTATAAAAAAGTCGGTATTTGATAGTTTATATACTTTATATTTATCGTTTATCGGAACGGGTGTCTTTACGATTAAAATAGGAGTACAATAATGTTCTTCACGAATATTTATTTCATTCTCAAAAAATACTATATGATTATAAAATATAGAATCTGTATCGATTGATATATTTCCTATATTATATTTTTTAATATTATTCTCGATATGAGAGGAGGAAGAATTAATTAAATTTATATTATTATATTTATCTGCTATTTTAATTGCTACATATCCTCCATGACTTGCACCTTCGTATAATAAATTAATTTTATATTCAAATATCTTGGTCAATTCTTTCAATAATGATATTATTCTCTCATAGTATCCAAGATTTGATAATATATTTAAACTTTCATAACCTTTAATGGATAGATTAACAAATTCGTCGCTGTTTGTAATAAATTCTTCATTATTAATAATCTTGATCATTTTACAGAAAAAAATTGAATTTTTAAATCGAAATTTAGAATCAAATTCAGTTCTCTTAGAATGTTCAACTTAGTCGAATTTTCTGTTTTTTGCTACGATTCTTCAACTGCTGGGTTTTTCAAGGATTTCAAGGACGATGTCGCAGACTGCGACAATATTTTGTCGGATGCTATGGACTTTCTAATCCAACAGAATATCAAAGTCTTGTTGGTCGGGAGTTCGTGCGTCGGAAAATCATCCGTTCTCAAAAAATTACAAAATAAAAACTACCGACCAATTTCTTACTTCGCCACTGATAGTTACTCCACCACAACTATCAGAAGGGGTCCGTTTAATTTTGTATTCACTGAATTAGCTGGACGTTGCATGGTTTTTTTCCCTGGAATTGAAAAATTAATCTCGGACACTGACATCATAGTTTATTTGTCGGATTCCACAAGATTATCTTTTCAGTGTGTCAAGAATTTTAATTCGAGAAAAAACAAAATCAATAAACCGACACTCTATGTCAGGAACAAAAAAGAATATCCTCCTCTCTATTCCACAAGTGAAATAGAACATTCTATTTCAGTGAAAAATAGCGAGGGTGTTGAAGAATTACTCCGAAAAATCGCTGAAAAAATCTTGTAAAACCAAAAACCAAAAAATAAAAAATAAAAAATAAAAAATAAAAAATAAAAAATAAAAAACAAAAAACAAAAAATTGTAAATTTTGTAATTTTGTAATTTTTTTATAAAAATTTGTAATTTTTATAAAAAATTTGATTCGCGTTTTATTTATTTCTTCTTTAACAATGACAAATATGGTGGATTTCCTACCAACATATATTCATCTTTACTTGGTTCTACTTCAAATGTTTCACGTTGACCATACACATTCCAATAAAATTTGACATTTTCTTTACCATACACAAAAAATTGCCCTGTTTTTTCATTCATTTCACTACACGATAATATATTACTATCACTTCCGATAGAAGTTAATTGTATTGACCAATTTGTTCCTATTTTTACAGCATATTCTGGTATTTGAATACTAATTTGATTTTGTCCTTTTTGTATTTGTGATTTTCCTCGATACAATAATCCAGTATCTGGTCCTTCAACACATGAATGTACTAGATATTTATTTTCTTCAGATGGATGATTAATTACAAATGTTTTTGTTGTATTATATGCTATTTCTGAAGTTCCTATATTATATACCAATACATTGGTTGTATTAGTAGATTCACTTATTGGATTTACGTAAAATTTACTTGCTCCATCAGAATTTAACGCTGAACTACTTGCATTTAAAATGATTGAATTTGCGTGTTGATTTGTTTGTCCTGAGTATGCTCCTATAGCAATTGAGTACAAACCTTGGTTTGTTTGTCCTGCAACCCATCCAATTGCAATAGCTCCAGTTTCTTGTTGAAAATTTCCTGCAAATGAACCAATAGCAACAGCTCTTGGTCCTTGTGAATATTGCCCTGTCGAATCACCAATTGCTGTACTCGCGAGACCTTGATTATTTTGACCAGATTGAAATCCTAT